>Ga0182021_10000554_pt1 | contig 40421 bp, 37 predicted proteins | sample 612E3MmetaG_FD_120493 | JGI IMG/M metagenome (GOLD analysis project Ga0182021, IMG submission 120493) | Permafrost microbial communities from Stordalen Mire, Sweden - 612E3M metaG (Illumina Assembly) | ecosystem: Environmental > Terrestrial > Soil > Wetlands > Permafrost | place: Sweden...
ATGTAGACAAGCCCTGGGGCTCCTTCGACCAGTACGCCCTGAACACGCCATGCACGGTGAAGATCCTCACCTGCAACCCCGGGCAGAAGCTGAGCCTCCAGCGGCACAGTCACCGCGGTGAACTTTGGGTGGTGCTGGATCCAGGCGTGGTGGTGGATCGCGATGGGGAGGAGCTGCGCCCTGCTGTGGGCGAGGAGGTCTGGCTGCCCCTGGGGAGCACCCACCGTCTGCGCTGCGACGCAGGGAATCCGACTCCGGTGCGTGTGCTTGAGGTCAGCCTGGGCGTCTTCGACGAGGCGGATATCGAGCGGCTTCAGGACGATTACGGGCGCCGCTGATCCAGATCTGCCTTTAAAAGCCAAGATCCACCACGAAGACAGGAAGACAGGAAGAAAAGCTCGAAGCCAATTCCCTTGCAGTTTTCGTGGTCTTTCTGTCTTCGTGGTGAAAGCTATATTTCCTGCGTCATGGACAATGGTTGGTATGAGACTGAAACCCGTGCCTGGAGTGCTGCGCCCCGCGATCGTGTTGCTTGCCACCCTTCCCATTCTCGGCCAAAGCGGCGAGGAGATCCTGGCCCGGGTGGACCGTCTCCGCCACCCCTGGCCGGTCTTCACGGTGGAGCTGACCTTGCAGGCCCAGGGCCCCGCCCAGCGCTGGAAAGTCTCGGCCCGGGAGAACGGGGACGCGCGGCTGGACGGCCTCTCTCCGAAGGAAAGGGGCCGGGCGGTGCTGCTTCTCGGCGATCAGATGTGGCTGCTGCTCCCGGGCTCGAAGCGGCCCGTGAAGGTCACGCCCCAGCAGCGCATGATGGGTCCTGCCGCCGGTGGGGATGTGGCCCGGACGAGGTTCCGCGAGGACTACACGGTGCAGTCGCTGGCCCCGGGAAACCTGGAGGGGCAGGGCTGCTGGCGGCTGGAGCTCACGGCCAAACGCCCCTCCCTAAGTGCACGCCAGGCGGTTCTCTGGGTGGCCAAGGAGGGTTCCTTGCCGCTCAAGGCGGAGTTCCGTCTCGCCTCGGGCAAGCTGGCCCGGACTGCTCTATTCGGGCCGCCCGTCCAAGCCCACGGTCTGTCAGTACTCTCCAAGATGGGAATCGAGGAACCTTCGGGGGCGCGAGCCGAACTGATCTTCAGCAACTGGGTCCGCGGCGGGGTGGATCCGTTGGCGTTTGAACTGCCCAGTGCGGTTCGGTGATAAACTTGGCTTGAGGTGCCCGGAAGGGCTTCCCGCCACCAATCATCCCACCCCATGACACCAGTCCCGGCTTTTGGGACTCCCGCTCAACAGCCCCACCACTCGAAACCCCACCAAACCTACCCTCTCGAAGCGCCCGTACCTCCGGGCGCTTCTTTTTGGCGGTCATCTCTTTCCTTTGTCTCTCGGCTGGGCCTTCTGGTGTTGGGATTCAGCAGCTTCATTGGCGGCCGAGACCACGACAATGGAAATGCGGCGGTTCTGGGGATCCTTGGGATCCTTGCCTTCGATGGGAATGGTGTCAGCGTACCCGGTGACTCGCCGGACCTGACCCGGGCGGAGGCCTCCCGCAGCGCTTTCCATCACGCGGCGGGCCGCATTGGCGCGATCCGAGCTGAGCTCCCAGTTGGTGCGGCCCTTGTTGGAGTACTGGGCCGAATCCGTGTGACCGCCGATCACCACGCGGTTCGGCAGCTTGCCGAGTTCCTTGGCGATCTCTTTCAGAATGGACAGGGTGTAGCTCTTGAGGGTGGCGCTGCCGGAATCGAAGAGCACCTGGGCGGCCTTGTCCTGGATCTGGATGCGCAGCCCCTCATCCGTGAAGTCCATGCTGATCTGATCCTGGAAGGCCTGGAGCAGCTCATCCTGCTGGAAGGCCTTGTCGATGGCCTCCGCGGTCGCTTCCATGACCTTGTGTTCCTCCTCGGCGGCGCCAGGTTTATCCGCGGTGGTGTCGGACCCGCCGTCCCCATCGGGGCCCGGGGCCATGCCACGGCCACCCGGAAGGATGCCCTTGCCATGGTTGGCCAGGATCTCCTTGCCCCGTTCGGTGTTGAAGAAGTTGGCGTCCTGGAACATCCCGGCGATGCCGGCCTTGGTGTTCTTGTCCGCGCTGTTCAGCAGCCACATCAGCAGGAAGAAGGCCATCATGGCCGTCACCAGGTCGGCGTAGGCCACCTTCCAGGCTCCGCCGTGGGCCGCCGCGTGGCCACCCTTTTTCTTGACGAACTTAATCTTGATCTCAGGTTGTTGCTGATCAGCCATAGCGAAGCCTAGACGGGCCGCGAGCGGAGGCTGCAGTGCAGCCTGCCGAGCGGGGCGCCCGTCAGGCTGAGCATCACGCTCGCGTGGGTCAGAGTCATCTCATCATCTCGGTTTGATCTGCCTTACCACTTCCACTCTGCACGGGGCTTCGCCCCGCTTGAGGCGCCGTGGGTGGGTTAGGGGCCTGCCCGTCATGATCATGGTCGTCATCTCGGTTTGATCTGCCTTACCACTTCCTCGAGTTCGCCGGAGCCAGGCCGCTCGGTGGAGGGGATGTTGCGTCGGGCGAATTCCACGGCGGTGATGGGAGCCGCCCCATTACCGAAGCTGGTGAAGCCGGAACGGATGCAGTTGAAGTAATAGGCCTCCAGGGCATTCACGGCATCAATGTTCTTGGCCAGAGGCTGGAAGACACCGTAGGCCAGCAGGATGCCCAGGAAAGTACCCACGAGGGCCGCGCCGACCTTGCCACCGATGATGTTGGGGGGTTGGTCCAGGAAGCCCATGGTGATGACCACGCCCATGACGCAGGCCACGATACCGAAGGCGGGGAAAGCATCGGCCAAGGTACTCAGGGCGGCGCCGGGGGCGGCATTTTCCGTGTGGTGGACGTCCAGATCCGCATCCATGACCAGGTCGATCTCGTCCATCTTGGCGCTGCCGTTGATGAGCAGCTTCATGGAATCGCAAAAGAAGTCCATGGCGTGGTGGTTTTGCGTGAAGGTGGAGTACTTCTTGAAGATGGCGGAGTTGTGCGGGTCGTTGACATCCTGTTCCAGGGCCAGCAGGCCGCCCTTCTTGATGTTCACGTAGACCTCGTACTGCATCATGAGGACTTCCATGTACACGGCCTTGGTGTAGGGGCTGCCCTTGAGGGGTTTGGCGATATCTGCGGCCACGCGCTTGATGAGGTTCAGGGGATTGGCGGCCAGGAAGGCGCCGGCGCCCGCGCCGAAGATGATGATCCCCTCCGCGGGCAGGGGATGCAGAAGCGCGTGGATGCTGCCGCCTTCCAACAGGTAGCCCCCGATGACCGCGCCAAAGACCACCACCAAGCCGATGATGAAAAACATGCTGCAGCTCCTGCCCATGTCATCGGCCAGGAGGGACCAGGCCTGAATTCTGGACTCGGTGTCCCAGCCGACGGCTGGCACAATGGAAGGATTCGGAGGATTTATGCTTACTACCTCAACTCTGGGCCCTGTCGGCAGCTATGTGAAGCATCATTTCCGGCACTTCAACGCCGCGGCCCTGGTGGATGCCGCGGAAGGCTACCGGGTCTACCTGGCCCAGGGGGGGCGGATGATGGTCACCCTGGCGGGGGCCATGAGCACCGCCGAGCTGGGCCTCTCCTTCGCCGAGATGATCCGCCAGGATAAGGTGCACCTCATCGTCTGCACCGGCGCCAACCTGGAAGAGGATATTTTTAACCTGGTGGCCCACGACTTCTATGAACGCGTCCCCCACTACCGGGATCTCACGCCCCAGGACGAGGCGGACCTCCTGAGCCGCCACATGAACCGCGTGACCGACACCTGCATCCCCGAGATGGAGGCCATGCGCCGCATGGAAAAGGCCATGCTCGACGTATGGACCCGAGCCGATCAGGCAGGCGAACGCTATTTCCCCCACGAGTTCTTCCAGCAGGTGCTGAAGTCGGGGGTGCTGAAGCCCTCCTATCAGATCGACCCCAAACACTCCTGGATGCTGGCGGCACTTGAGAAGAATGTGCCCATCGTGGTGCCGGGCTGGGAGGACAGCACGCTCGGGAACATGTACGCCGCCGCCGTCATCCGGGGCGAGGTGAAGAACGTCCACACCGTGCGCACCGGCATCGAGTACATGACCTGGCTGGCCCGGCACTACCAGGAGGTCACCAAGACCGCGACCCTGGGCATGTTCCAGATCGGCGGGGGCATCGCTGGGGACTTCCCCATCTGCGTGGTACCCATGCTCCACCAGGACCTCGAGCGGACCGATGTGCCGCTCTGGGGCTACTTCTGCCAGATCAGCGACAGCACCACCAGCTATGGCTCCTACTCCGGCGCCGTGCCCAACGAAAAGATCACCTGGGGCAAGCTGGGCATCGACACCCCGAAATTCATTATCGAAAGCGACGCCACCATCGTGGCCCCGCTGATCTTTGCCTATCTGTTGGGTTGGTAGAACCCGACTACATATCCCAAACCAACAATCTCGCTCCTTCGCGCCCCTCCACGGGGATCGCGCGGTGGGGTGTTGCATCGGGCACCTCGAAGCTGTGGCTGATGAAGCGGCTGCCGGGCTTCATCTCGCGGTGCGCCTTGGCCCAGAGGGCGGGCATGGGCACGGGCGAGAGGAAGGCGTAGGCCACGTCGAAGTCCGCGAGGTCCGTACGCCAGAGGCTGCCCAGGCGGATGTGGGCATTCTTGTGCGGCAGGCAGCGCAGCCAGGCCACCAGCCAGGTGATGGGCGAGGCTTCCACGCCCACGAACAGCCCGTCGGGCCGCGCCCCGGCGAGGTGCGCCACCGGGCCGCCGAAGCCGCAGCCCAGGTCCACGAAACGCATGCCTGGCTGGTCCTGAAGCAGGTCCTCCAGTTTCTCCCAGGTATCGCGGCTGGCGTGGTAGAGCGGCACGCGGCTGAGGAGCCCGCCCCCGAACACCAGGGCCAGTCCCAGGAACAGCGCCAGGTAGACCCAGGCAGGAATGGGCGCGTGCCAGAGGGCTCGTACCAGGAAGGGCAGGGCCGCCTGCATGAAGACCCAGCGGGGGCTCAGGTGCATGCCTCGCGACAGGAATACCGCCAGCACGGCCTGCAGCAGCACCCAGATCATGACCGGGAACCGCAGCCCCACCCGCACGAAAGCCAACAGCAGGATGAACGCCAAAGTCTGCGCCAATAGGGCGCGGAGGACCGGGGGCAGGCGGCGAAGCAGATGCATGGGCCTATGCTAATCGAATGACCCTCGGCCGCTTCGCGCCTTCGCCCACGGGAATTCTTCACCTGGGGAACCTGCGTACGGCCTTGGCCTCCTGGCTGTCGGCCCGGAAGGGGGGCGGGCGTTGGATCCTCCGCATGGAGGACGTGGACGGTCTTCGCTGTCGCAGGAACCTGGGCGAGGCGCAGCTGCGGGATCTGGCGGCCCTGGGGCTGGAGTCGGACGTGCCCGTGGTATGGCAGTCGGAACACAGCCAGACTTATCGCGAGGCGCTGGCGCGGTTGCATGGTGCGCACCGGATCTATCCCTGCATCTGCACCCGGAAGGACCTGCAGGCGCTGGCCTCTGCGCCCCACACCGAAGATGGCCTGCGACCCTACCCGGGCCACTGCCGGGACCGGGTCTGGGAGGGGTTCGACCGGGCCCTGCGGCTTCGTCTTCCTGAGGGGCCCCTGACCTGGGAGGATCGGCAGCTCGGGTCGCAGGTCGATGATCCGGGATCGCTCACCGGCGACCCGCTGCTCTTCCGGCGGGACGGCTGTTTCGCCTACCACCTGGCCGTGGTGGTGGATGACGGCGCCCAGGGCGTGACCGAGGTGGTCAGGGGTGCCGACCTGCGATTCGTGACGGCCACCCAGATCCGGTTGCAGGAGGCCCTGGGCCTGCCCCGTCCTGCCTACGCCCACCTGGGCATGGTGATGGCGCCCGACGGGAGCCGTCTCGGCAAGCGGGCTGGCGCCTTGGGCCTGGAGGCCCTGGGAGCGAGGCGGATTACCCCGGAGGAATGCCTGGGTTGGCTGGGCTGGAGCCTGGGCTGCCTGGAACGGCCCATGCCCTGCGCGGCCGCTGAGCTGGTCGAGGCTTTCAATTGGTCCCGGGTGCCCACGGGCGAGGTGCGGGTGCCCGAAACCTGGGCCTAATCTAGCGTTCTGCTTCCATCCGCTTCAGCTCCGTCCACAGCCAGTCCCGGGACAGCACCATGTGCCCGTCCTTGAATCGGATGAGGTAGGGCTTGCCACTCAGGCTGCTTTCGCTGGCGCAATACCGGATGAAATCAGGCGCCTTCTTCACTCGGCCGCCGGCATTCTTCCACTTCAGGCGCAGGTGGTCGGCGGCCTCCTTGGGCGTGTGTTCGGCCCCATTGCGGATGAACACCGCGTCTTCAAGGTTCGCCACCGCCTCGATGAGGGCCTCGATCTTCTGAACCTCCGTCCGAGGTGCCGTTTCGATGAGGACTGGGACGGGGATCATGCCCTCAGCATGGCAGCAGCAGGGGAAGGCTAAGGATCATAGGAAGCGGAGGACAACGGAGGAACCGAGGAAAGCGGAGAAAGACAGATCCTTATTTATTCCGCTCCCTCCACCTCTCAGCTTTCCTCTGCTTATTGAATTCCCTTTAAAAAAACCAAGGACCCGGCTCTCCGGGTCCCTGCAGATGTTTGGTAGGTCCGTTAGGCCAGCTTGTTCACTTTGTCGGCCAGGCGGGACTTGGTGCGGTCCGCGGCATTCTTGTGCATGACACCCTTGCGGCAGGCCTTGTCCACCAGGCCCTGGGTCGCGGGCAGCAGCTTGGCGGCCTCGTCCTTCTTGCCAACGGTGATGAGGGCCAGGAAGGTCTTGACGGCGGACTTCAGGGTCGAGCGATTGCTGCGGTTGCGGAGGCGAGCCTCGGCATCGTGGCGGGCCTTCTTGGCAGCAGACTTGTGGTTGGCCATGGTTCGGATCTCCAGCTTCCGGGCACTCCCCCGTACAGAGTGGGGGAAGCGCGAATGACTATCCTATCGCAAACAGCCCGCTGGTCAAGGGCAAAAGCCAGGCCCGAGGGTCATTCAACCCCTTCCGGAGGGAGCCTCCATGGGGCATGCTGATCGGAGGCGAATGGCCTCCCGGGAAGGATGGGGTCATGCCGCAGCAGAAACTGGAGTCCGTCGTGGATATGGCGGCGAAGGCGAAAGCCCTTCGCAGAGATGTGTTGCGGCAGGTCTACAAGGCCCAGAGTGGCCATCCGGGGGGCAGCCTCAGTTGGATAGATATCGGCGTGGCCCTCTACTACCACGAGATGACGGTATTCCCGGAGGATCCGGCCAACCCCGCCCGCGACCGCTTCGTGCTTTCCAAGGGCCACGCCTGCCCCGCCCAGTACGCCCTGCTCGCGGACCAGGGCTTCTTCCCCAAGGCCTGGCTGGAGACCTTCCGCCAGTACCCGACCAAGCTCCAGGGCCATGCCGAGAACCACTACACACCCGGCGTGGAAGTCACCACCGGCAGCCTGGGCCAGGGCCTGCCCCAGGCCGTGGGCATCGCCATCGGACTGAAGGTCCAGCGCTCCGATTCACGCGTCTACTGCGTGGTGGGCGATGGCGAAAGCCAGGAGGGCGTCATCTGGGAGGCGGCCATGGCCGCGCCCCACCACAAGCTCGACAACCTCTGCGTCTTCCACGACCTCAATGGCCTGCAGATCGATGGCGAGGTGAAGAAGGTGATGAACATCAACCCTGTGCCGGACAAATGGCGCGCCTTCGGGTGGGCCGTAAAGGAGATCGACGGCCACGACTTCACCCAGATCCTGGAGGCCCTGGCCTGGGCCCGCACCGTGAAGGGCCAGCCCGCGATGATCTGCGCCCGCACGGTGAAGGGCAAGGGCGTGAGCTTCATGGAGAACCAGGCCGGCTGGCACGGCGTACCTCCCAAGCAGGAACAGTACGAACTGGCCCTGATCGAACTCGCGGATTGACCATAGCCATCGGACGGCGCATGCGTCGTCCGATGAAGACTGAAGACTGAAGACTGGGGACCGAATGGTAGCATTGCGACACACCTTCGAACAGCAGCTGGCAGCGGCTTTGCCCGGCGTGGACATCACGCTGGAGCGGCCCAAGTCCGGCGAGCTGGGCGACCTGGCCTTCCCCTGCTTCCGCGCCGCCAAGCAGCTGGGGAAGAACCCGGCACAGCTGTCGCAGGAACTGGCCGGATCCCTCGCTGTAGAGGGCGCGACCCTGGTGGCCGCAGGCCCTTACTTGAACCTGAAGCTGGCGCCGGAGACCCGAGCCAAGGCTGTGCTGGGCGCCATCCTCGAAACGCCGGCGGACCGGCCCTACGGGTCCCGCCCGGCCAACGGCAAGAGGGTGATCGTCGAGTACAGCTCGCCGAACATCGCCAAGCTCTTCACCATCGGCCACCTGCGCTCGACCATGATCGGCCACGCCCTGGCCCAGACCCACCAGTTCCTGGGCTATGACGTGGTGCGCCTCAACCACCTGGGGGACTGGGGCACCCAGTTCGGCACCCTGCTGGCGGCCTACACCCGCTGGGCCCAGGACAGGAACGCCGATCTGAGGCTGGATTTCGACTGGGCCGAGCCCGCGCCGGAGAAGCGCCGCACGCCCCTGTTCCGGCTCTTCCAGCTCTACGTCCGCTTTCATGCGGACGAGGAAAGCGATCCGGCCATGCGCGACGAGGCGCGGGACTGGTTCAAGCGACTGGAGAACAACGACCCGGAGGCGCGGGTACTCTGGAAGCGGTTCCGAGAACTTTCCCTCGCGGAGTTCCAGCGCATCTACGACCGCCTGGGCGTGAGCTTCGACACCCTGGAGCAGGGCGAGGCCTTCTACGAGGACCAGCTCCTTCCCACCATGCAGCGTCTCGAGGACGCGGGCCTGCTGGTGGAGGGCGACAAGGGCGCGCGCATCGTCAATCTGGAGGACGTAGGGATTGCCACGCCCTGCCTGGTGCAGAAGGGCGACGGCACCAGCATCTACGCCACCCGTGATCTGGCGGCGGCGCTGTACCGGAAGAAGACCTTCAACTTCGACCGCTGCCTCTACGTGGTGGGCACGGATCAGGTGCTGCACTTCCAGCAAATCTTCGCGGTGCTCGACAAGCTGGATCCCTGGTTCAAGGGCCGCATGCTGCACACGCCCTTCGGCATGGTGAAGCTGCCCGAAGGGAAGATGAGCACCCGCAAGGGGAACGTCATCTTCCTGGAGGATGTGCTCGACGAGGCCCGGGAGCGCGTGGCCGCCATCATCGAGGAGAAGAACCCCGATCTAAGGGACAAGGCCGAGGTGGCCGAGATCCTGGGCATGGGCGCCGTGGTGTTCTTCGACGCCATGAACGACCGGGTGAAGCCCATCACCTTCACCTGGGACCGGGTCATCGCGCTGGACGGCGACACCGGCCCCTACGTGCAGTACGCCCATGCCCGCATCATGAGCGTGCTGCGCAAGGCTGGCGGCGACTGGGAGGCCAGGGCCCAGGCCGGAGCACCCTCCGGCCCCGTGGTGCCCTTCCCGAGCATGCCACTGCCTCCGGAGCTCAGCGGTGTCACGGCCCCCGAGGCCCAGGCCCTGCTCTTCGAGCTGGCGGGTCTGCCCGGGGCCATCGCCGCCGTACTGGAGGGCTGTATGGCCACACCACTCGCCCGCCAGCTGGTGGCCGTGGCCCGGTCCTTCAGCGGCTACTACACCAATTGCCCCATCCTGGCGCCGGAGAACGCACCGGAAGTCCGCGACGCCCGCCTCGCCCTTTGCGTGGCCACGGCCCGCGCCCTCCGACAGGGCCTCTACCTCATGGGCATCAAGGCCCCGGAGGAGATGTGAACGTCACTGAATCTCGATTTCAGGAGTACCCATGACCAAGTATGTGTTCGTCACTGGCGGTGTGCTTTCGAGCCTGGGCAAAGGGATCGCGGCAGCGAGTCTGGGCGCGCTGCTGGAGGCCCGGGGGCTGAAGGTGACGCTCATGAAGATGGACCCCTACCTCAACGTGGATCCGGGCACCATGTCACCCTTCCAGCACGGCGAAGTCTTCGTCACCGACGACGGCGCCGAGACGGACCTGGACCTGGGCCACTACGAGCGCTTCACGTCCGTGCCCACCACCCAGAACCACACCATCACCACAGGCCGCATCTACAACACCGTGATCCAGAAAGAGCGCCGCGGCGACTACCTGGGCAAGACCGTGCAGGTGATCCCCCACATCACGGATGAGATCAAGGGCGTGATGAAGAAGGTCGCCAAGGACATGGATGTGGTGATCGTGGAGATCGGCGGCACCGTCGGCGACATCGAAAGCCAGCCCTTCATCGAGGCCATCCGCCAGTTCAAGCTGGAGGCCGGCCTCGGGAATGCCATCAACATGCACCTCACCTATGTGCCCTACATCAAGGCCGCGGGGGAATTGAAGTCGAAGCCCACCCAGCACAGTGTGAAGGAACTGCGGGCCCTGGGCATCCAGCCCGACGTGCTGCTCTGCCGCGCTGAGCAAGACATTCCCCGCGAGCTGAAGGACAAGATCGCCCTGTTCTGCTCCGTCACCCAGGACGCGGTGTTCACGGGCCGGGATGCCCACTCCATCTATGAAGTCCCGCTGAATCTTCACATGGAAGGTCTGGATGCGAAGGTGTCCCAGCTGCTGGGCCTGGGGGAGAAACAGCCCGACCTCAGCGCCTGGGAGAAGCTGCTGCACCGGATCCGCAACCCCAAGGGCAGCGTGCGCATCGGCGTGGTGGGCAAGTACGTGGAGTTCAAGGAAAGCTACAAGAGCCTCATCGAGGCCCTGCACCATGCTGGCTACGGGCTCGAGACGCACGTGGACCTGAAGTGGATCGAGGCCGAGGATCTGGAGAACCAGGATCCTGCCACCTTCCTGCAGGACTGCCACGGCATCCTGGTGCCCGGCGGCTTCGGGGTGCGCGGCACCCGCGGCATGGTCAAGTCCATCCAGTACGCCCGGGAGCACCGCATTCCGTTCTTCGGCATCTGCCTCGGCATGCAGATGGCCTCCGTGGAGTTCGCCCGGAACGTCGCCGGGCTCGAAGGGGCAGATTCCACCGAGTTTGACGACGCGCCGAAGCATCGCATCATCTTTAAGCTTCGGGAGCTGGTGGACGTGGAGGAACTGGGCGGCACCATGCGCCTGGGGGCCTACCCCTGCCGCCTCACGCCGGACAGCCAGGCTGCCAAGGCCTACGGAACAACCGAGATCAGCGAGCGGCATCGCCACCGCTACGAGTTCAACCATGAGTACAGAAAGGTGCTGGAGGACAAGGGCCTGCTGTTCACGGGCATGAGTCCCGACGGCGTGTTCGTGGAGATCGTGGAAGTGAAGGATCACCCCTTCTTCCTGGGTTGCCAGTTCCACCCCGAGTTCAAGAGCCGTCCCCTGAACCCGCACCCGCTCTTCACGGCCTTCGTGAAGGCCAGCGCCGAGAACCGCGGCTGATAAAGAAACGGGCGAGCCAGTTGGCCCGCCCGTTCCGCTGAAGACTAGAGACTTAGGACTGGAGACCGTCCCTACTTCCGTCCGCCCTTGGCCGCCCACTCTTCGAGCATGGCGGTGGTGACGGACTTGGGGCGTTCCAGGGCGTAGCCCAGGGCGCGGTCCCAGGTGATGTTGGCCAGCACGCCGAGGGCGCGGCCCACGCCGAAGAGCACGGTGTAGAAGTCGTACTCGGTGAGGCCGTAGTACCACTGGATCACGCCGCTCTGTGCGTCGACATTGGGCCAGGGGTTCTTGGTCTTGCCGTGCTCGGTGAGCACGCCCGGGGCCACCTTGTAGATCATGTTGACCAGCTTGAAGAGCGGATCCTTGGGCAGGTGCTTGAGGCAGAACTCCATCTGCGCGGTGTAGCGGGGATCGGTCTTGCGCAGCACGGCGTGGCCGTAGCCGGGGATGACGTGGCCGCTGTTCAGCGTGTCCCAGAGGGCCTTCTTGACGTTCTCCTCGGTGGGCTCAGCGCCGCCGAGCTTGCCCTGGAATTCCTTGATCCAGTCCAGCACTTCCTGGTTGGCCAGGCCGTGGAGGGGGCCCGCCAGGCCGTTGAGGCCGGCGCTGAAGCTGTAGTAGGCGTCGGACAGGGCGGAGGCCACCAGGTGGGTGGCATGGGCGCTGACGTTGCCGCTCTCATGGTCGCTGTGGAGGATGAAGTACATTCGGGCCACGTCGTCGTAGGGCTTGGCGATGCCCATCATGTGGGCGAAATTGGCGCCCATGTCGAGGGCCGGGTTCGAGGCGATGATCTCGCCCTTCTTGTACTTCCAGCGGTAGATGAAGGCGGCGATCTCGGGCAGCTGGGCCACGATGTTGCTGGCATCCTCGTACATCGGATCCCAGTAGTCGTTCTTCTTCATGTCGTGGTACTTGGCGGCGAACTGGCTCTCCTTCTGCAGGGTCAGCATGGCCGCGGACAGCATCGCCATGGGATGTGCGTCCTTGGGCATGGCCTTGAGCACGTCGAAGACGTAGGACGGAACCTTGGCGCGGGTCTTGAAGTCGGCGAGCACTTCATTGACTTCGGCCTGGGTGGGGATCTCGCCCGTCAGCAGGAAGTACCAGAAGGATTCCACCGTGGGGTACTCGCTGCCCGGGGCCTTCGGCAGGGCGGCGAAGGTCTCGGGGATGTTCATCCCGCGGAAGCGGATGCCTTCGACGGGATCCAGGTAGGAGATGTCAGTCACGAGGGTGCGGACGTCTCGCGCGCCCCCGATACACTGGTCGATCGTCACTTCATCGATGATGACCTTACCGTGTTCCTTGATGAGGGCGGTGGTGCGAGGACGGTGCTCCTGGATTTTCTCCAGCAGCCGGGATTTCAGGCGGGTCATGGCTGACTCCATGAAAGAAATGGTTGGGGGGTGGTGCTTGGAATGAGCAGGGTTGGATCATCATACGGGCATCGTCTATCAATGGACCAGGGTTCTTTAATGACCGTTGGGATATTTTTGGCGACAAGCCGAGCCGTGAGGGCAAAGTATGGATGGAACGCTGGGGAGTGGCCGTGACATGCGTCAATCTGTGGGTGTTGAGTGTTGCAATGGTCACCACTGGGCTCATGGCCCAGGAAACGCCCCACCCCAACCGCTTGCCCTGGCTGTCGATCTTCCCTGAGCCCCTGCCGGAGGGGGTGAGCCAGGTCTCCCTGGAAGGCTCCAATCAGTTCCTCCGGACCAGCCGGCAGGACAGCCCCGACGGCCTCGCCCACGCCGAGTTGGAGGGTGAGGACTGGCAGGTCACATCGGATTTTGCCTGGGCGTTGGGGCCGGGCCTCCTGAACTTGCGGACGCGTCTCACTTACCGGTCCTCCGGCTTCATGGACCGGGCCATCATGAACTGGCACCACCTGTTGGGAGTGGGCCAGGGAGGCCGGGACCAGGTCCAGACCTTCATGGATGTGTATCATCTCGACCGCAACGGGGTCGTGGTGTTCGATTTGAGCAGGCCGCGTCTGGAGCTCCAGGGCCTTGATCTGGCCTACGTGCTGCCCTGGGGGGACAAGAACGCGGGAGGCCGGCTGGGCGGTTCCATCCAGATCCCCACGGGCCACGCGGAGGAATTGCAGAGCAGCGGCGGCACCAACTTCATGGCCGGACTCGGCGCCTGGACGACCGTGGGCTCCCTGCGGTTCTGGGCCCAGGGCGAGGATATGTGGATCAGCCTCCCCCAGGACAGCCCCCTCCGCCAGGTGGTCAGCCGGGGACAATTCTGGCGGGCCTGGGCGGGCGCTCACTACCAGGGTCCCGGCGGTGGATTCTTGCGGGGCTTCAGCCTCGATCTTTCCTATTCCTACAACGAGACGCCCTACTGGACCAAGCTGGTGCGCATCGACAAATACGGCGCGCAACAGACCTGGGTCTTCAGCCATGAGCGGCTGCCGAAATGGCGCTTCGGATTCACCGAGAAAGCAGGCACCTTCAGTACGCCGGAGATCACCTTCTTCACGACCTACCGCTACGGGGAATGAGGCCGCCCCGCTAAACTAGGTGGTTCGTGCCGGAGTCCCCATGCAGCCCAACCAGTACCGCGATGTGCGCCTCGAGAAGCTCGAGAAGCTGAAGGCCCTGGGCCTGGAGGCTTGGCCCCGGAAGGCCAAGCGCACCCATGGCATCGCCGAACTGGCAGCGGCCTACGTCGATGCCGAGGCCTGGCCCAATGAAAAGCTGGAGGGCCTCGGACTCACGGTGTCGGTCATGGGCCGACTGCTCACCATCCGCGAGATGGGCAAGAGCGTCTTCGCGCATCTCACGGAGAACGGGGAGAAGGTCCAGGCCTTCTTCCGAATGAATGATTTGGCCGAGCATGGCTGGGAGGTCCTGAAACTCCTCGACATGGGGGATTTCATCAGTGTCACCGGTCCGCTCATGCGCACCAAGACCGGCGAGCTGAGCGTCCGCGTGAAGGAAGTCCAGTTCCTCAGCAAGGCCCTGCTGCCCCTGCCGGAGAAATGGCACGGCCTGCAGGATAAGGAGCAGCGCTATCGGCAGCGTTATCTGGACCTCATCTCCAACAGCGACGTGCTGAAGACCTTCCAGACCCGCTCCCGTATCGTGAGCGCGGTGCGGCGCTTCATGGAGCAGCAGGGCTACCTGGAAGTCGAGACGCCCATGATGCAGCCCATCCCCGGCGGCGCCACGGCCCGGCCCTTCACTACGCACCACAACGCCCTGGACATGGACCTCTACCTCCGCATCGCGCCGGAGCTGTACCTCAAGCGGCTCATCGTGGGGGGCTTCGAGAAGGTCTTCGAGATCAACCGCAACTTCCGCAACGAAGGCCTCAGCGTCCGCCACAATCCTGAATTCACCATGATGGAGATGTACGAGGCCGGCAGCGACCTGCGGGACATGATGACGCTCACGGAGAACCTGCTGTCCACCGTGGCGCGGGACGTGATGGGCTCCGAGCAGCGGCCCTGGGGCGAGCAGATGATCTCCTTCGCCGCGCCCTTCCGGCGGCTCACCATGAAGGACGCCATCGCCGAATTTGGCGCCATCGACCGCCGCCTGCTGGAGGATGACGATGGCCTGCGCACCCTGGCCAGGGCCCTGCACGTGGAGGACGTGGACAAGAAGACCCTGGGCGCCCTGCTGGGCGATCTCTTCGATCACCTCGTGGAAAAGCAGCTCCTCCAGCCCACCTTCATCACGGACTACCCCATCGAGCTGTCCCCCCTCACCAAGACGCTGGAGGGCGACGATCGCTTCGTGGACCGCTTCGAGCTGTTCATCGGCGGGATGGAGATCGCCAACGCCTATTCCGAGCTCAATGACCCCATCGACCAGCTGGACCGCTTCCAGGCCCAGATGGGGGAGCGTGAGGCCGGCAATGACGAGGCCATGCTCCTCGACCAGGATTTCATCACCAGCCTGGAGCACGGGTTCCCACCCTGCGGCGGCGAAGGCATCGGCATCGACCGCCTCGTCATGCTCCTCACTAACAGCCAAAGCATCCGCGACGTCATCCTGTTCCCACTCATGCGTCCCACGAAGCCGACCGAGTCCGAGGAAATAGAATAAAGATCCCTGATGTCCGTCGAGTCGATGTGACTGGATCTGGCTTGACCGGCTGGCATACTTGGTTCCGCGATCTTTGGAGGCCCCATGCCTGTCCCTATGCTCGAACTCGCGCCGCAGAATGCCGCCGTGAAGGCGAAGGTGCTCGAGGGGCTTTCTGGCCTCATCGACCGCTCGTCCTTCATCCTGGGCGAAAACGTGAAGGGTCTCGAGGCTGAGATCTCTGCCTATGCGGGCGCAGCCCAGGCCGTCGCCATGTCCAGTGGTACGGACGCGCTGCTGGCAGCCCTCATGGCGCTGGGCATCGGCCACGGCGACGAGGTGATCGTCCCCTCCTTTACCTTCTTCGCCTCGGCAGGCGTGGTCTCGCGACTGGGCGCCAAGCCGGTCTTCATCGACCTGGAACCCGCCACCTTCAATGTCACCGGCGCCCTGGTGGAAGCGGCCATCACGCCGCGCACCAAGGCCATCATGCCCGTCCACCTCTTCGGCCAGTTGGCGGACATGTCCGGCATCATGGCCGTGGCGAAGAAGCACGGCATCCCTGTGCTGGAGGATGCCTGCCAGAGCCTGGGCGCCAAGGGCTGGGGCAAATCCGCGGGCCAGTTCGGCGACATGACCGCCTACAGCTTCTACCCCACCAAGAATCTCGGCGCCTTCGGCGATGCGGGCATGACCGCCATCCGAGATGATGCAGCTCTGGCTGCGCGGGTCCGCCGGATCCGTGTGCATGGCATGGAGCCGGTCTACGTGCACCACGAGGTGGGCATGAACGGGCGCATGGACGAGTTCCAGGCCCTGGTGCTGAGGGCGAAGCTGCCCATGCTGGAGGGTTGGCACGAGGGCCGCCGGAAGCACGCCGCCTGGTACCTGGAACGCATGAAGTCGCTCGCGTCCGATGAGGCGATGCTGCCCCAGGAAGTGGTGCCCGATGGCCGCCACATCTACAACCAGTTCACCATCCGCGTGAAGGGCGGCAAGCGCGATGCGCTGCAGGCCCACCTGAAGGAGCGCGGCATCGGCAGCGCCATCTACTACCCTATCTGCCTCCACGAGCAGCCCTGCTTCAAGGATCTCGGCTACCGGGTAGGTCAGTTTCCCGAATCCGAGCGGGCCGCCAAGGAAGTGCTCAGCCTGCCCGTCTATCCTGAGATGACGGAGGTCATGCGTTCAGAGGTCGCTGGGGCGATCCTGGGGTTCTTCGGGAAGAAGTAGGAAAGTCCTAACCCAGCTGGGCCGTGTTGGCGGCGCTGACCCAGGCATCCAAAGCCTTCTGGGCGGCGTCGTCCATGTCCTGGAACTGGACGCCGATCCCCACCATCTCCATGGGATCGGCTGTCGACGGTCCACCCAGGACATAGGAAACTGCTGCGATGATGGGGGCCTTGGGCAGTTCTGGGTGCATCAGTACCAGATCATCCAGTACGACCCCTCGCTCGAAGAGCCGGGCGTCCCGGGCCCCGACCAGGGCGAAGCAGCCCCCGGCACTCAGGTTGGTGATGCGTACATCCCGGTAGTCATGTCCCTTGAGCCGGAAAGCGATGCCGAAGTCGGGCCCGACGATGATGCGCAGGGTATCGCGCCGATCGGCAAAGGTGCTCATTTAGGCTCCGAGGGGGAGGAAATCCTTGCTTGGGTATCGGTCGATCCCGGGATAAACTGAAGCTTCTGATCGGCCTGAACCCATCGGGGGACAGGGCGGGCTCCAGAGGCCCGGCCCTGACGGCGTAGGACGCCGTCTCACCCACGCGGGGACAACGCGAGCTCTATGGCGCTGGCCGGACCCACCCACCACCTCCTGGGAGACCCCATGGAAATCCTCTTGATCGAAAACGTGCCCCATCTCGGCGTTCGCGGCGATGTCGTGAACGTCAAGGACGGCTACGCCCGCAACTTCCTCATGCCTCGCAAGATGGCCCTGCCCGTCACCGCTGGCAACAAGCGGCAGATCGAGCTTGAGAAGCTGCGAGCCGAGAAGCTCCGCGCCAAGGAACTGGCCGATGCCAAGGGCCTGGCCGAGAAGCTGGAAGCCATCAGCCTCGCCGTGGCCAAGAAGGCTGGCGAGAACGGCCACCTCTTCGGATCCGTCACCAATGCTGACGTGGCCGAGCTCTTCAAGGGCAAGGGCTTCACCCTTGACCGTCGCGACATCACCGTGCCCCATATCAAGGATGCGGGCACTTACATCGTGGACGTGCGGCTCTACAGCGGCGTCCATGCCAAGGTCAGCCTGGAAGTCAGCGCCACCGCGACCGCCGAATAGCCCACGATCCGTCCTGTCCCCCATCTGGCCGGTCCCCGCGGGGGCAGCCGGTCAAGCCGGGATTCGCATGCCAGCGATCCCGTCCACCCCATTCCAAGGAGGCCATCCATGGCCAAGACCTCTTCCAAGCCTGATACCCTCGGCATCGCTGAACTCGCTGCCAACCTCGCGGAAGCCCAGGATCTGTCCAAGGCCCGCGCCAAGTCCATCCTGGACGGCGTCCGCGACCACATGGTCGAGACGCTCCTCTCAGGCAACCGCGTCAATCTCTACGGCCTCGGCACCTTCGAAGTGCGCGCCACCAAGGAGAAGATGGGCCGCAACCCCAAGACCGGCGAAAGCATCCAGATCCCCGCCGGCCGGAAAGTCGTGTTCAAGACCGCCAAAGGGTTGAAAGACCAGATGTAAGTCCGTTTTTGCTGCGAACCTTCGGTTCGCAGTTAACAACAGGCCGCCGAAAGGCGGCCTGTTGCATGATGGATCCTCTGCAAGCGCATCCTTAATCCATGGCCTCCCTCGTCTACCTCCACGGATTCAGCTCGGCCCCGGGCGGGAACAAGGGAACTTTCGCCCGGCGCTGGGCGGAGAATCACGGGATCCCCTTCCAGGCGCCGGATCTCAACCTGCCCACCTTCGGGACCCTCACCCTCAGTGCCCAGGTGGAGGCGGTGGAGGCCCTTCTGCGAAGCCTTCCGGAACCGCCCGTGCTGGTCGGCAGCTCCCTTGGGGGGTTCATCGCCACGGCCGTGGCCCAGCGGGGGGCTGCCCTCCGGTCCATGATCCTGCTGGCTCCCGCCATCCACTTCGCCCGGCGCCGGTTGACCAGCCCGGCCTGGGCCGGTTACCGCGAACGGGGGGAGATGGAAGTCTTCCATCACGGCGCCGGAAGGCCCCTGCGCCTGGGGCCGGAGCTCCTGCGGGACCTCCCGAACTGGGCGGATGACGATGCCTGGCGCATCCAGGTGCCCACGGTGATCCTGCATGGACGCAGGGATGAGGCGGTGCCCCTCGCGGAAAGCGGGGCCTTCCGGGACCGGAATCCAGGCACGGTCCTGCATGTCCTGGAGGACGACCATGGCCTGTTGAGCGCGGCCTCTCTGGAATGCCTGCGCGCCGAACTGGCGGCCGCATTCCGTTGAGGGGCGGATCCAACAGCAGGCCGGTTCCTGCTGCCCGCCTGCGGCGGGCAGTTAACTCCAGGCCGGAGGCCTGGAGCATGCTGAGATGTGTGTGGGAACCTCCCCTATCAGGACCCAAATTCCGCCGGACTCAATGACTGCAAGTACCGCGTCAACAACCGCTGCTTCTCCTGGCCGGCCTTCACCTTCTTCTGGTAGATGGAGAAGCGATCCTCGGCGGGGCAGATGGCCGGGAACAGCGCGACGAGGTCGCCGCGCCGGAGTTCCTCCAGCACGCTGTAGCGGGGCACCAGCAGGGCGCCCATGCCTTCGATGGCCGCATGGATCATGGCCCGGATGTGGTTCACCTCGATGATCCGGTCCATCAGGGGCTGCTCCTGGTCAGGCACGGCCATGAGGAAGCGGTTCCACCAGGCCCCGGCCTTGTCGATGGAGAGGATGGGCACGCCGGAAAGGTCCACTGGGACCCGCAGGCAATGGGCCTTGCGGAAGGTGGGGGCGCAGGCCACCACGTAGGTCTCCCGGAACAGCGTCGTCTTCTTCAGGGAGGGCAGGGGGTGGTCCAGGCAGTCGATGATCAGGTCCAGGTCGTCCCGGAGCAGGGGCGCGAGCAGGTCGGGCCGGAGGGTGAAGTCGATCTCCAGTTCCGGGTTGGCGGCGAGGAAGGGCTGCATGTGCCGCATCAAGATGCTGCTCCCGAATTCGACGGTGGCACCCAGGCGGAGCCGGCCTCTCGCATGGGGCTGGTGCCGCCGCAGGTCATCCGCGGCGGCATCGAGGGTGGCGAAGGCCTGCTCACAGGCCAGGAAAAGGCGCCGCCCTTCTTCCGTGAGGCCCAGCTCCCGGCCCCGGCGGTCCAGCAGGGGCGCGCCGGCGAGGCCCTCCAGCTTGGTCATCGCATGGCTGACCGCAGACTGGGTCCGGTTCAACCGGCGGGCGCAGGCAGTGAAACTGCCCGCCTGGGCCAGGGTATAGAAGGTGCGGAGTTGGGGAAGGTCGAGCAGGGGATCCATGGGTATGAATCATATTCATGTCTTATGTGAATCGAATGAATTTTTTGATGGATCGAAAGGGCGCTACAACTGGTTCCGAGAGGTGCGCCATGAAAGAAGTCCTCAATTCATTGGGTCTTTCGCCGTCGAACCCGGGGGGATTCTCGGGTGCGTGGATCGGGAGTGGCAAGGTCCAGACGGTCGTATCTCCGATCCATGGGGAGGCCCTGGCGACCGTCACCAATGTCACGCCCCAGGAATTCGAAACCGTCCTGGCGAAGTGCCACCAGGCCTTCGCCTCCTGGAAGCTGGTGCCCGCGCCGAAGCGGGGCGAGGTGGTGAAGGAGATCGGCGACGAGCTCCGCCGAAACAAGGAGGCCCTGGCCCAGTTGGTCACCCTGGAGATGGGCAAGACCCTCCGGGAGGGCCGGGGCGAGGTCCAGGAGATGATCGATATCTGCGACCTGGCCGTGGGCCTTTCGCGGCAGCTCTACGGCCTCACCATGCCCAGCGAGCGCCGGATGCACCGCCTGCAGGAGCAGTGGCATCCCCTGGGTGTGGTGGGCGTCATCACGGCCTTCAACTTCCCCGTGGCCGTATGGAGCTGGAACACCGCCATCGCCCTCGTCTGCGGCGACACCGTCCTGTGGAAGCCCTCCTCCAAGGCCCCGCTCACGGCCATCGCCTGCACCCGCATCGCCGAGAAGGCTCTGCGCAAGTTCGGCTTCGATCCCGCCATCTGCAGCCTGGTCATTGGCAAGGGCAGTGAGATCGGCGACCTGATCAACACGGATCCGCGCGTGGCTCTGGTGTCCTACACGGGTTCGGTGCCCGGCGGCCGCCATGTGGGCGGTCTGGTGCAGGCGCGCTTCGGCCGGCACATCCTGGAGCTGGGCGGCAACAACGCCGTCATCGTGAGCGAGAAGGGGGACCTGGACATCGCCCTGCGCTCCATCTACTTCGGCGCCATCGGCACCTCCGGCCAGCGCTGCACCTCCACCCGCCGCGTGATCGTCCGCGAGGCCATCTTCGAGACCTTCAAGAATCGGCTGCTGGGGCTCTACCGCAAGACCCCCATTGGCGATCCCCGGGAGGACAAGTACCTCATGGGTCCGCTGGTGGACGCCGCAGCCGTGGACACCATGCTGGCCGCCATCGACACGGTGAAGGCCCAGGGCGGGAAGATCCTCTGCGGTGGCGAAAGACTGCCCCATCCGGGCGGTTGCTATGTGACCCCCTGCATTGTCGAAGTCCCGGGCAACCTGCCCATCGTGAAGGAGGAGACCTTCGCCCCGGTGCTCTACCTCATGCCCTACAAGACGATCGAGGAGGCTATCGCCCTCCAGAACGGCGTGCCCCAGGGCCTCTCCAGCGCCATCATCACCAATGACCTGGGCGAGTGTGAGCTGTTCCTTTCCGCGGCGGGCAGCGACTGCGGCATTGCGAATGTGAACACGGGCACCAGCGGCGCCGAGATCGGTGGCGCCTTCGGCGGCGAGAAGGAGACCGGCGGGGGTCGCGAGAGCGGGTCTGACGCCTGGAAGGCCTACATGCGCCGCCAGACCAGCGCCATCAATTTCAGCGGCCAAGTTGAGCTGGCCCAGGGCATCACGCTCGATATCTGAGGCCTCCCTACGCCAGCGGGCCGGCCCAGATCCGCCGGGCCTACCGCGTCGCGAGTAGAATTCATTCCGTCGTAGTCATCATTGAGAGGTTGCGCCATGTCCCTAGGAATTTTTAAAGTGCCCCATCCCATCAATGAGCCCGTGAAGGGTTATGCCCCCGGATCCCCGGAGCGGGCCAGCCTGGCCGCCAAGGTCAAGGAGATGGCAGCCCAGAAGATCGAGATCCCGCTCATCATCGGTGGCAAGGAGGTCCGCACCGGCAAGCTGGCCAAGGCGGTCATGCCCCATGACCACAGCCATGTGCTGGCCGACGTCCATCTGGGGGGTGAGGCCGAGGTGAAGCTGGCCGTCGAGGCCGCCGCCAAGGCCAAGACGGAGTGGGCCGCCATGCCCTGGGAGGCCCGGGTCTCCATCTTCCTCAAGGCCGCGGATCTGCTGGCCGGCCCCTACCGTGACCTACTGAACAGCGCCACCATGTTAGGGCAGAGCAAGACCTGCCACCAGGCCGAGATCGACAGCGCCTGCGAACTGGTGGATTTCTACCGGTTCAACAGTTTCTACTACGAGCAGATCCTCCGTGAACAGCCCGAGAGCATGCCGGGCATGTGGAACCGCCTGGAGTACCGGCCCCTGGAGGGCTTCGTCTTCGCGGTGACGCCCTTCAACTTCACCTCCATTGCCGGCAACCTGCCCACCGCTCCCGCTTTGATGGGCAACACCGTGCTGTGGAAGCCCGCCAGCACGGCTCTCTACAGCGCTCACTTCCTCATGAAGCTCTGGAAAGAGGCAGGCCTGCCCGACGGTGTCATCAACATGGTCCCGGGCAGCGGCGCGTCCATCGGCAACCCCGTGCTGGCCAACCCCCAGCTCGCGGGCATCCACTTCACGGGTTCCACGACCGTGTTCAACGGCATGTGGCGCACCGTGGGCCAGAACCTCGAGAGCTACAAGGGCTACCCGCGACTCGTGGGCGAGACCGGCGGCAAGGACTTCATCCTGGCCCATCCCAGCGCGGATCCCGTGGCCCTCACCGTGGCCATCGTCCGCGGTGCCTTCGAGTACCAGGGCCAGAAGTGCTCCGCCGCCAGTCGTGCCTATGTGCCCAGCAACCTCTGGCCGAAAGTGAAGGAGATGCTCGTGCCCATGGTCGAGAGCATCCAGATGGGCGACATCCAGGACCATGCGAACTTCATGGGTGCCGTCATCGACGCCAACTCCTTTCGCGACCAGAAGCGCGCCATCGACGAGGCGAAGGCCTCCAACGACGCGTCCATCCTGGTGGGCGGCCAGTACGACGACAGCAGGGGCTACTTCGTGCGGCCCACGGTCATCCTGGCCAAGACGCCCGGCTACCGCACCATGTGCGACGAGCTGTTCGGACCCGTGATGACGCTGCACGTCTACGATGAGGCGAAGTGGGAGGAGACCCTGGACCTGGTGGACACCACCAGCCCCTACGCCCTTACGGGGGCAGTCTTCAGCCAGGACCGCTACGCTGTGCAGAAGGCCATCGCGAAGTTGCGCAACGCCGCGGGCAACTTCTACATCAACGACAAGCCCACCGGAGCCGTGGTGGGCCAGCAGCCCTTCGGCGGTGCCCGCGCCAGCGGCACCAACGACAAGGCCGGCTCCATGCTGAACCTGCTGCGCTGGGTCAGCGCCCGCACCATCAAGGAGACCTTCGTACCGGCGACGGACTATCGCTACCCCTTCATGCAGTAGACCGCATTGCTTCGCGAAAGGGCACTCCATTCCGGGGTGCCCTTTTCTTTCTCTGCCGAGAAATCGGTCATGATAGCCAACGGAATTCATGATTCTCCGCAACCCTGCCGACTCTGGTCGTGTCCTCACCTTTCTGGCCCCGCCCATGCCGATTCCTGAGTCTGAGAAGGATGTCCCGAACCCATGCGACTTGAGTGATCCAATGGCATTGCCCATGGAGGATCTTCCCTTGGGCATCACGGTGGCCGACGGGACAGGCCGGATCCTTCAGACCAACGCCGAAGCCAATCGGCTGCTGGGACTTTCCTCCTCCGATCACAGGCAACTGAGCCTTCAGAGTCCCCAGTGGAAACTCGTCCGGTCCGATGGCTCTCCGGTGCCCGTCGACGACATCCCTGGGCTGCGGGCGCTTCGAGAGCAGACCCGCATTCACGAAACGGAACTAGGGGTGCTCAGGCCCGACGGGGAATTCGTCTGGCTCAACATCACGGCGGTGCCGATGGACCTGGACCGCGTACTGATCACTTACACGGACATCACGGAAAACCACCGCTCCAGGGCCATCCTCGCCGCCACGGCCCGCCTGGCGGAAGCAGCGCCGGAACTCACCCTGGAGCAGATCCTGCAGAGAACCCTGGATGAGGCAGAGGTCCTGACGGGGTCCTGCATCGGGTTCTACCATTTCGTGGATGAAGACCAGGAGAATCTCCACCTCCAGGCCTGGAGCACGCGCACCGAAGCGGAATTCTGCCGGGCCGAGGGCAAGGGCTCGCACTATCCGGTCTCGCAGGCCGGCGTATGGGCAGACAGCCTGCGGTCGGGCCGCCCCTTGATCCATAACCACTACGCGAGTCTGCCGAACCGCAAAGGCATGCCGCCAGGGCATGCCATGGTAGTGCGTGAGCTGGTCGTACCGGTGCTCAGGTCCGGGCGCGTGGTGGCCCTCCTGGGCGTCGGGAACAAGCCCACGGACTACCACACGGGGGACATGGAAGCCGTCCATCGTCTGGCGGACCTGGCTTGGCACATCGCGGAATCCAAACGGGCCACCCGGGCTCTTGAGGAAAGCGAAGCCACGAACCGAGCCATTCTCCAAGGCATCCCGGATCTGGTTTTCATGAACCGACGGGATGGTGAGTACCTGGCAGTCCACATAACTGATCCAGGGCTTCTTTTCGTTCCTCCGGAAGCCTTCCTCCATCGAAAGGTTCAGGAGGTTTTCCCAGAATCCCTTGCCCTTCAATTCCTGGCCGTCTTCGAGGACGCCCTGGATTCGCGCACCATGAAGGAGCTGACCTATGTGCTACCCCTTGGGGATGACGAGAAGTATTTCGAGGCTCGCGTGGTTCCCTGCACTGAGGACACAGTCATCACCATCGTTCGCGATATCACCGAGCGCCAGCGGGCGGAAGAGGCCCTCAGGCAGAACACGGAGCGTTATCAAAGGCTGTTCAACCTGGCCAGTGAGGGAATCCTCGTGCACACCCTCGACGGGAAAGCCTTGGAGGTCAATGCATCCTTCGCCCGGATGCACGGGTACACGCCGAAGGACATGCTGCAGATGAACCTGAGGGAGCTCAATGCGCCAGGTAACTTCAGGACGCATCCCGAGCGCCTGAAGCGCATCCTGGCCGGGGAAATCCTCACCTTTGAGGTGGAACACGTCCACAAAGATGGGCATTCCTTCCCCCTCGAGGTCCTGGTCAGCCTCATTTCTGCTGGCGAAACCCCTGTCCTCCTCGCATTCCATCGCGACATCACCCAGCGAAAGTGGGACGAGACAGAAAGGCTGAAACTCGAAGCCCAGCTCCAACATGCCCAGAAGATGGAAAGCCTTGGCAGCTTGGCGGGCGGGGTTGCCCACGACATGAACAATGTGCTGGCGGCCATTCTCGGCCTTGCCTCGATCCACATCGAGACGCAGCCACCAGAAAGTCCCATTTATCGGGCCTTGGATACCATCATCAAGGCCTCGGAACGGGGCGGGAACATGCTGAAAAGCCTTCTGAGGTTCGCGCGTCAGAGTCCTGTTGAGTCCCTGGAACTGGACCTGAATGCCCTGATCCGCGAGGAGGTCCGCCTTCTCGAACGGACGACCCTCGCGCGCGTTCGCCTCGTGATGGACCTGGCCTTCGACCTGCACCCCATCCTGGGTGATGCCAGTGCCCTGTCCCACGCCCTCATGAATCTCTGTGTCAACGCTGTGGATGCCATGTCTGACAACGGCACCCTCACCCTCCGGACTCTGAACCAGGGCAATAAATGGGTTGAACTCCAGGTCGAAGACACAGGCATCGGAATGACGAAGGGAATCCTGGAAAAAGCCATGGATCCCTTCTTCACCACCAAGGAGGTCGGCAAGGGCACGGGGCTGGGGCTGTCCATCGTCTACAGCACTGTGAAGTCCCATCAGGGGGAGATGGAGATGCAGAGTGAACCTGGTCAGGGTACCCGGATCACGCTACGTTTTCCGACCCACGTGGCTCAATCGCAGGCGCCTGAATTTGCGGATGAAACCTCCTCCGGGTCTCCTCGTGCGGCCATGAAGGTGCTTCTGGTGGACGATGATGAACTGATCCAGAGTTCCATGCAGACGATTCTCCAGACCTTGGGCCACACCGTCCTCGTGTCTCCGAGTGGTGAAGAGGCCTTGTTAAGGATTGATGCCGGATTTGAACCTGATGTCGTGATTCTCGACTTGAACATGCCTGGCCTCGGCGGAAGCGGTACCTTGGCTCGCCTGCGCACCAAGTCACCCAGCCTGCCCGTGCTGTTATCCACAGGCCGAGCCGACCAGGCGGCCCTGGATCTCGCCAAGGCCTATCCCTTCGTCACCCTGCTTCCCAAGCCCTTCAACATCAAGGAACTTCGCCAGCAGCTCGAACTGATTCCGCGCGGATGACGAGGACCTTGAAAGAGGGCTGAAGCGCCATCGTTCCATCACTGAGGAAAGGGCCTGCCCGAAGCCGGGAGTGCTCCCCGGCCCGCGCGGTCGCCGACCCTGGCGCAGGTGCTGCAAGGACCGTGGCACACTGGGCGGATCAAGAGGCCTCCATGGATCAGCAGCCCTCATTCCGCGAGAAGTATCGCTTTCCCTCCAGCTACTGGAATGCGAATCTCACGGAGCTGTTCGAACGCGCAGCCTACTACTCGATGGCGAGCTTCATCGTCATCTACCTCGGGCGGCTCGGCCTGGGCGACTACTGGCCCAGCACCCTGAACGGCGTGCTCTGGTTCCTGGTCTACTTCCTGCCCATCCTCAGCGGGACCATCGCGGACCAGATCGGGTTCCGGAAGAGCCTGCTCATGGCCTGTGTGCTGCTGATGGGGGGGTATTTCCTCATGGGCTACCCGGTCTGGTTCGGCGGGCAGACCCTCGCCCTGCAGGCCGGCAAGGAGGTCACTGCGGGCCTGGGCGTGATGGTGCCCGTGGCGGCGGCGATCCTGCTGATCGGCATCGGTGGATCCTTCGTGAAGCCCTGCATCGCGGGCACCGTGCAGCGCACCCACCTGGCCAAGGCCACCCTGGCCTTCGCCATCTTCTACATGGTGATCAACATCGGCAGCGTATTCGGCCGCCTCGCGGCCTTCTTCGTGCGTACGAAGCTGGGCCGGCTCGACACCATCTTCATCGTGTCCATGCTGGCCGCTGTGCTGGCCTTCCTCACGGTGCTGCTGCTTTACCGCGATCCTGAATCCGCCAGGGATCCGAACCAACCCCGCCGCACGGCCCCCGAAGTGTTCTTCGGCATGTTCAAAGTGCTGGGCAGCGGCCGCTTCGCCCTGTTCCTGGTGGTGAGCAGCGGCTTCTACTTCATCTACAACCAGGTCTACAACGTGCTGCCGCTCTACGTGAAGAAGACGGTGGAACTGAGTCCAGCCATGGACCTCTACACCATGGCCAACCCGGTCACCATCGTGCTGTTCCAGCTGCTCATCACCAGGCTTTTCGGCAAGCTCCCGCCCATCAAGTCCATAATCATCGGCACCGTGATCATCGGCCTCTCCATGCTCATCAACGTGGCGCCCCTCTTCATGGCGGGCGGCGTGACCATGAAACTTTGGCTGCCCATGGGGAGCCTCTTTGTGGTGATGACCGTGGCCCTCATCGCCTTCGGCGAGTTGTTCGCCTCGGCCCGCCTCTACGAGTACATCGGCTCCCTGGCACCCAAGGGCCAGGAGGGCCTTTTTCTCGGCTATTCCAACCTGCCCATGGCCATCGGCAGCCTGGTGGGCGGCCCCGCCGGTGCCTGGCTGTTCAACAAGGTCATGTGCGCCGGGGCCGTGAAGCAGACAGACGGCCTGTTGAAGCTGGATCCCAGGGCCGCAGCCACGGGCTGGGTCATTCTCACGCTCTTTGGCCTCGGTAGCGCCCTCAGCCTGTGGATCTACAACCGCTGGCTCCAGCAGCAGGCCTGATTTCGGATAAAACTCGATTCGGGAGATAATGAAAATCCGCTCCCGAGGTCCCCATGTCCAAGAAGGAAACGCCACTCTTTCCGTTGCGCAAGGGCCTTCACACGCGGCAGGCGCATGTGGACCTTCCGGCAGGCACCTTCGAGGAGGAGCACGCCCGGCAGGGCTTCTACGGGCGCACCACCCACCTCTACCGCCTGCATCCCGTCACGGACTGGACGCGCATCGAAGGTCCGCTGCGGCCCCACAGCTACGATCTGAACGGGCTGAACCCATCGGCGGAGGGAGCCATCAGGGCCTCCATGCTTGGCTCCGTTGAAGCGGCTTTCGCGCCCATCTGCATCCTGCACAACTCGGATGTGGCGCTGCACTGGGTGGTCCCATCGACCATGGACTTCCTCTACCGCAATGCCGACGGCGACGACGTCTACTACATCCATTCCGGGGCCGGGAAGCTGGAGACTACTTTCGGCGCCCTCACCTATGCCACCGGGGACTACCTGGTGATTCCGCGGGGCACCACCTACCGGTTTCTGCCCAGTTCCGGCGACCAGCGCTACCTGCTCATCGAGAGCTTCAGCGAAGTCACCATCCCCGATCGCAATCAGCTGGGGCCCAACGCCATCTTCGATCCGGCGATGGTGGACACGCCCGAGCTGGAGTCCTACGTGGAAGGGGCCGGCCGTGAGTGGGCTGTCCACATCAAGCGCGAGCACCAGATCACGAAGGTGTTCTACCCCTTCAATCCGCTGGATGTGGTGGGCTGGAAGGGCGACCTCACTGTGTGGCGCATCAACGTGAAGGACATCCGGCCCGTGGTGAGCGCCCGCTACCATCTGCCGCCCTCGGCCCACAGCACCTTCATTGCAAACAACTTCATCATCTGCTCCTTCCTGCCCCGGCCCTTCGAGGAAGAGGAAGGCGCCATGCGCGTGCCCTTCTACCACTCCAACATCGACTACGACGAGGTGCTGTTCTACTCGGCGGGCCATTTCTTCAGTCGCGATGGCATCGGCCCCGGCATGGTGACCTGGCATCCCCAGGGTATTCATCACGGGCCGCACCCCAAGGCCATCCCCCTCAGCCGCACCAAGGACCGCACCGACGAGGTGGCAGTCATGGTGGACACCTTCCATCCGTTGAAAGCCACGCCGGCGGCGGCGCTGGTGGAGAACCTCAATTACTGGTCGTCCTGGAAGTAGGCAGGTACAGACTTCGACGGACCTGATTCGCTCCTGGCGCACCCTTGGGTCGACTCGTGGGGTCAGGCTGGGTGGTCGGAAGACCGGGGCAGCCCCAGCCAACGCGCAGGTAGCGGCGCAGGAAGGTCTGGATTTCCATGTAGAGGACGCAGACAAGGCCGAAGGCCGCACGGTCGCCAGGCTCGGTGCCTGGGTTCAGGGGGCCGTGCCCTGATACCCTGGGGAAATGATCGCGGCCATCATGACTTTGCAGACATTTGCCATCCAGGGCATCTGGGAGAGGGCTCAGAAGCTTGGGTTGGTGCTCATCACCTGTCTGGCCCTGTTATGGGGCGTGTCCCTGGTGGTGCGGGCCGTGCGCCGCGCCGTGGACGATGGCAACGATGAGGTCACGTCGGAGGCGGAGCGGCGGGCCGAGACCCTGGGTTCCGTGCTCACCAACGCGGCCCGGGTGGTGGTGGTGGCGTTCTTCCTGATGATGACCCTGCAGGAATTCGGCGTAAGCATAGGCCCCCTGGTGGCCGGCGCAGGGGTGGCCGGCGTGGCCTTGGGTTTCGGCGCCCAGAGCCTGGTCAAGGATGTCATCAGCGGGTTCTTCCTTCTCATGGAGAACCAGTTCGGCGTGGGCGACATCATCAGCGTGGACGAGAACCATGTGGGCACGGTGGAACGCATGACCCTGCGCATCACTCAGCTGCGGGACGCCGAGGGGCGGGCCCATTTCATACCCAATGGCTCCATCACGCGCGTGGTGGTGCTTTCCAAGGATTTCGCCCGGGCCCTGGTGGACGTGGAAGTGGACCTGGCCACAGACCCGGACAGGGCCTTCGAAGTGCTGAAGGAAGTGGGCAGGCAGCTGCACCAGGATCGACAGAACCAGGTCCTGGAAGCCCTGGACGTGAAGGGCATCGAGACCCTTGGGCCCAACGGCTTCATCATCCGCACCCTCACCAAGACCGCGCCGGGCGCCCAGTGGGACGTGGCACGCGAGCTGCGCCGCCGCATCCTGCTGGCCTTTCGCGAGGCCGGCATCCAGATCCCCTACACGCAGCGGGTGGTGCATCACCGGGGGGAGCAGATGGGCGCTCCGCAGGATTCCGGAGACTGATCGGATCTCCGCAGGACGCACCCTTCAGCGAATGCCCACATGGGCGCGGGTGGATTCGATGAGCTTGGCCGAATCATAGCCGAGGCCATCCTTGAAGACTGTCACGACGTTTTCGATGTCCTCGATCTTCCGCGAGGGGTCCCCCTTCACCACCACCAGGTCCGCCTGCTTGCCAGGGGCCAGGGCGGCGATGCTCCTGCAGGCGGACATACGGACTCCCGGGAAGGTGAGTGCCACGCTACTGCCGGGCGTCGGGGCCCCGCAAGGGGAATCCTAGGCATATCCTCAGGCCTTCAGGCGCAGCCCCACCAGCCGCCAGGCTTCGTCCACATCCCCCAGGCCGAGGGTCCGGTGGATAGCGTGATCGAGATCCGCGGGCGCGACGGGATCGCCGGGTTTGCGGATTATGGCCGGGAGATCGGGCAGGCCGGGGCCATTCGCCAGCAGGCCCAGGTCGTTGCCGGTGAGGATGTGGCTCCGCTTCAGGACCTCGGGCAGGGCGTCGAAGCCCAGGGGCTTCCCGCTAGGTTTGGGCACCTGGAAGACGGCCTTGCCGCTGGCGCGGCTATAGAAGGCACCCCCATTGCGGCCCACCAGGTCGAGCGCATCCGGGTGGAGGATGCCATCCACAAAACACGCCTCGCGCACGTGGAAGGCCAGCACTTCGCCCAGGAGCAGGAGGCCCGACCCGGGACCCGTGCCCAGTTCCACCACCTGCTTCAGGCGGCACTCCATCTGGAAGGGGCTTTCCCCCACCAGGGCGGGTCCGATGAATTGCGCCGGTACGGGCGTCAAGCCGCACTTGGGGAACTCGTCCACCCCATCGGGCCACTCGGCACTGGCCACGTTCATCTGGTGCAGCATGGCGTGGCTCACGGCGGCGATGACGAACTCGCCCGTGGCCACGGCGTTTAGAGCTCATAACAAAACCCCACGGCGCCGCGCGAGGGGCGCCGGGCGAGCGAGGCGAGGAACGCGAGTCGAAGCGTAGCGGGTACTACGCGCGACGAGCGTGACGCGGCATTGCGACGCCCGCCGCCCCTCGCCCGAAGGGATGACGCCAGCCGGGCACCCCGCGGCGTCAGGTCCCTTGAACAACGAACCACGTTGCCCTGCGGGCCCTTCCTTGCGGTGCATCCCGGCTGGCTTCATCGCGGCATTGTCGGGTTTTGTTATGAGCTCTTGGGTAGGTGTGCTTGACGGTGCCGTCCCATCCCCGCCGGTTGGGCGCGAAGGCCACCGTGGGCGGGTTCGAGCCGAAGGCGTTGAAGAAACTGAAGGGCGCCAGGTTCCGCACGCCCTCCAGGCTGATGGTGCTGGCCAGGGCGATGGGCCGGGGCGCCACGCCTCCGCAAAGCAGGGCATTGGTCTCGATGGGGCTCAGATCCGCGGGGAGGATTGTGCGGCTGCTCATGGACATTCCGGGATCGGGGGGACTGGTCAGTCCCCGGCCTCGCCGGTGGGCGAGTCGGCGTAGAGGTCGGGCAGCGTCCCGCACAGCAGGTTGGGTGTCATGCCCACCAACCGTTCGGGGGCGTGGACCACGGTGTTCACCAATCTTCCCAGACCTTCGATCTCCATGACCACCTCGTCCCCGGCCTTGAGCCAGAGGTCGTCCGTGACCTTGGAACCGTTCAGCTCCAGCAGGCAGCCGGTTCCCACGGTGCCGCTGCCGATGACTTCGCCGGGCTGCATCTGGATGCCATAGCTGGTGCGCTGGAGGATCTGGGCGAAGGTCCAGTTCATGCTGTCGGCATTGCCTTTTGACAGCAACTGTCCATTCACATGGCAGGTCATGGCCGCGTGCAGCACTTCACCCTCGGGCGAAGCCTCCAGATCCAGTTCGTCCTTGGTCACCAGCCAGGGGCCCAGACTGGTGGCGAAGTCCTTGCCCTTGCAGGGACCCAAGGACAGCTTCATCTCCTCCATCTGGAGCATGCGGGCGCTCCAGTCGTTCATCACCAGGTAGCCGAAGATGGCCGCGTCCGCCTCCTCCAGGGTGGCGTTGCGCAGGGGCCGCCCGGTGACGATGGCCACCTCGAGCTCGAAGTCGAGGCGCACCAGGTGGTGATCCTGCACCAGCACGCCTCCGGGGCCGGTGACGGCCAGGTGATTGGTGAAGTAGGTGACGGGGAAGAGGTCGAATTCGGGGATCATCTCCAGCCCCCGATTGCGGCGGGCCGTGGCCACATGCTGGCGGAAGGCGTAGCCGTCGCGCATGGATACGGGGCGGGGAATGGGGGCCAGCAAGCGCCCGGAGCCAGCCTCGATTAACGCGGCGGCGGGTGGCTCCACCTCCAAGGCCTGGGCCACGGGCATGAGCTCGTCCTGCCGGCGGATGAGGGTGAGCATGTCCACAGCGAGGCGGGGGTCGGCGGCAGCGAAATCGAGGATGCGGCCATCCGCCATGACGGCACCGATCTTCTCCGCCCCTTCCTGCAGGAAAGTCACCAGCCGCATCGCGCACTCCGGATCTGGAGTCAGTGTAAGGCCGGTCAGGAAGCGCACGCTCCGTTTTCATCCAGCAGATTGAGCAGCGTTTCCGCCGCCTCTGCGATCCGGGCCGGTGGTGTGCTGAGGGGCGGCATCAGGTACAGGCAGTCCCCGATGGGCCGCACCAGCAGGCCTTGATCGAGGGCGCGACGGTGCAGGCGCCAACCGAAGCGTGCTTCGGGATCATGGGCCTGCCCGGTGCTGGGATCCACCAAGCGACAGGCGCCGATGGTGCCCAGCACGCGGGTCTGTCGCACGGCCGGATGCCCGGCGAACAGGGTGAAGGCTTCCCTCATCGCGGTATGCAAGCTGGCGGCCTGGGCCAGCACCGGTTCGTCGTCAAAGAGGGCGAGGCTGGCGCAGGCGACGGCACAGGCCGTGGCATTGGCGGTGAAGCTGTGGCCATGGAGGAAGGCCCGTCCGGAGGCGGGCTCACCCCAGAAGTGGCCATAGATGGACTCGGTGGCCCAGGTCATCGAAAGCGGAAGCGTGCCCCCCGTGAGGCCCTTGGACAGGCAGAGCAGGTCCGGCGCCACGCCTGCTTGTTCGCAGGCCAGGAAGGTCCCGGTGCGGCCGAAGCCCGTGGCCACCTCGTCCAGGATCAGGTACACCCCGAAGGCGTCGCACTGGTCCCGCAGTTCCCTCAGCAGCTCCGGCGGCCACATGCGCATGCCCCCGGCGCACTGGATGAGGGGTTCGGCGATGAAGGCCGCAAGGCGTTGGCCCTGCTGGGCGAAGAAGGCGCGGATCTCCTGGCGCGCGCCTTCGAGCCGTTCGGACCAGCCAGTCAGATCGGGATGAATCTCGCAGCGCGGATCCTCGGGCACTTCCAGCCGTTCGCAGGCCAGGAGCAGGGGCTGGAACAGCTCGGTCATGAAGTTCTCCAGTTCGCCCACGCCCACGGCCCCCAGGGTGTCGCCGTGGTAGCCACTGCGCAGGGCGCCGAAGCGATCCCGGCCCTTTTCGCCGCGCTGGAGCTGGGCCTGGAACGCCATCTTCAAGGCCACCTCCACGGCGGTGCTGCCGTCGTCCGAGAAAAAGGCCCGGGTCAGGTTGGCGGGCAGTTTGGGCCGCAGCCGGGCCACTAGTTCCAAGGCGGGTTCATGGGTGAAGCCCGCGAACATCCCATGGTCGAGCTTCGCGGCCTGGCGCTCCAAGGCGCTCACCAGCCTCGGGTGCCCGTGGCCGTGGAGGCAGGTCCACCAGCTGGAGATGCCATCCAGCACGCGCTCTCCATTGGCCAGGAGCAGGTCGCAGCCCTCGGCGCCCACGAGGGCCACCGGCGGATCGGCCTCATGGACCTTCATCTGGGTGAAGGGATGCCAGATGTGGGCGCGGTCCAGGGCGAGGCGGTCAGACCAGTCAGGGGGCAGCGGCGTGGGCATGGGATCAGTCTAGGAGGTGGACTGCCACTGGGAGGAATCCCCGCAACAGCTCTGCATTTTCTTCGGCCACACCTGACGGGGTGCCATCGGCGCCGGGATTCATCAGCACGGCCTCGATTCGCCAGCCGCGCAGCATGAGGGCTTCCGCCGACAGCAGGGTGTGGTTCAGGGTTCCGAGGCCACCGAGCGCCACCAGCACACAAGGGATCTTCAGCTCCGTGGCCCAGGCGAGGAAGTGGACCTGGGGCGCGAGGGGCACCATGAGGCCGCCCACGCCCTCCAGTAGCACCCGACCCTCGGCGGGCTGTTGACACCACCGCGCGGTGGCGACGAGGTCGAGGGTCCGGCCTTCGCGCCGGGCGGCGGCCATGGGCGAAAGTGGAGCCTTCAACAACACGTGGCTTTCGGCTGGGATGCCGGACTTACCCAGGACGCTCGCGTCGGCCTCGGGATGATCAGCCCGATCCACGCCAGTCTGGAAGGGCTTGCGGTAGGTGACCGGGCCCCGCAGGGCCCAGGACCGAGCGATGCGGGCCGACACGAAGGTCTTCCCCACGCCGGTGCCCGTGCCCAGGACCCACAGGGGGCTGGGGAGCGCATCGGGGTTCAGCATGGGACCCGGGCCCAGTTGGCATCCATGCCGGCTACTTCTTGAGCTGGCTCAGCATCTGCCGGGCCTGGGCGGCCTGATCGCTGGCGGGGGCCAGGACCAGCACCTTGTTCCAGGCCTTGGCAGCTTCGTCGGGCTTGTTCAGATCATTCGCGTAGACGATGCCCATGTTGAACAGGCTCTGGACATGGCTGGGCTGGAGCTTGTTGGCCTTCTGGAAGGTGGCCAGGGCCATGTCGAACTGGCCGAGCTGGCGGTACATCACGCCCTGGTCCGTGAGCACATTGGGATCCCCGGGCTTGAGGGTGAGGGCCTTGGTGTAGGCGTCCACGGCCTTCTGGGCCTGGTGGGAATCGAAGTACTCGTTGCCGAGGGCGACCCAGGCATCGTGGTTCTTGGGATCCGTCCGCAGGGCGGCCTCGATCTGGGCGATGCGGGCCTGGACTTCAGCGCTGGGCAACACCGGGCCGCTGGGCATCGCCCCCGGCGCGGCTCCGGGCATGGCACCGCCCAGGGAGGGTGCCGGCATGATGGGGGCGGTGGAAGCGGCCGCCGCGGGACTGGCGGCATCCCTGGATTCACCGCTGAAGACGAAGTACCCCGCGAGGAATCCGGCGGCGAGTCCTCCAGCCAGGGCGAACATGATGTTGCGATTCAAGCGGCACCTCCCGAGGACCCTGGGATCCACAGGGATTCTCCCACAGGTCTGAAGTGCCGATGAGCCAGTGCAGGGGATTCCTATGGAGAGATCCCTCTGCGAGCATGGATCCATCCGTCTCCAGCCCCGGACAACCTGATGCCAGCATTGAACGGATCGACCTCCCACCCTCCCTTGCGGAGACCTCACGGCATTCTGGTGGTGCTCCTGTTCGGGGGCTTAGCCCTTTCACTGGTCGGATTCTTCCTTACCCGGGACGTCAATCGACGGCAGGTGGAGGCACAGTTCAATGCTGCTGCGCGGGAGCGGATCGAGAGCGTCATCCACGGGTTCGAGAGGGGCTTCGAGGATGTCACGCTCCTGCGCAATTTCTTCGAGGCCTGTGACGACGTCAGCAGGAAGGATTTCGGCGCCTTTGTGGATCCGATCCTGGCCAGGCATCCCTACATTCAAGCTTTCCAGTGGCTGCCAGAGGTCACCCCCGGGAATCGGGCCACGCTGGAAGCGGAGGCCCGGCGCAGCCACCCCGGGTTCAGGTTCTTCAACAGGGATAGCGCTGGACATGACGTGGACATGGCCCCCAGCGCCGTCTTCCACGCCGTCCTTTTCGTGGCGCCGTTTCGTGGGAACGAGGTCACCCTCGGCTACGCGGCCGAAGCATTGCCGACGCGGCAGGAAACGATGGCTCGGGCCATCCGGACGGATGCCCTGGCGGCCAGTGGGCGGGTCCGGCTCATCCAGGAAACGGGGGGCCAGGCCGGCGTGCTGGTGATGATTCCCGTGCGGGGGAAGGGCGGCCGCCCCCGTGGTGTGGTGCAGGGGGTCTTTCGGATGGGGGACCTGGTCCAGAAATCCATGGCCTTCCTGGAACCCAAGGGAGTCGTGCTCAGGCTTTCCGATGCCAGCGCTCCTGAATCGGAGTCCCTGCTCCACGAGGAGCCTTCGCCCTTGCCGGAGATCGGGCGCCCGAAGGAAGAGGGGCTGCGCCTGGTGAGGATCTTCGAGTTGGCGGGCCGCACCTGGACCGTGAAGGTGACACCGACCAACGGCCAATTCGACCTGGGAACCCCCGGACGGGCCTGGGCGGTGCTGTTGGTCGGGCTGGCTTTCTCGGCACTCCTGGCCGGGCATTTGAAGGCCCTGCTGGCCAGTCAGGCGGAGATTCGCACTCAGGTCGAAGCCCGCACCCATGAACTGGCGGTGGAGACGGAAAACCACCGCTTGGATGCCCTGGCCCTGCGGGAAAGCGAGGCACGCTTCCGGCACCTCGTCGAAGCGATGGGGGAAGGCCTCTGGGTGGTGGATGCCCAGGGATTGACCACCTTCGTCAACCATCGCATGGCGGAAATGCTGGGCTACGAGTCCTCCGGCATGGTCGGGCATTCGCTGTTGGACTTCATGGCCGAGGCAGATCTCGCCCAGGCGAAGCAGTACTTGGCAGATCGCGTAGCGGGTCATGACTCGCAGCACGACTTCCGCTTCCGGCGCAGAGACGGGAAGGAACTCTGGACCCTCGTGACGGGGACCCCCGTGCTGGATGCGGTGGGCAGGGTGGCGAGCATTCTCGGTGTGGTCACCGATATCACCGAGCGGCGGAGGCAGGAGCAGGCCCTGCTCCAAAGCCAGAAACTGGAGAGCCTCGGGGTTCTGGCGGGCGGCATCGCCCACGATTTCAACAACCTGCTCACGACGCTCCTGGGGAATATCAACCTGGCGCAACTCTGCCTGCCGGAAGTGTCCCCGGCCCGGCCCTACCTCGGAACCATGGAGCGGACCGTCCAGCGGGCCACGGACCTCACGCGCCAGATGCTGGCCTACTCGGGCAGGGGACGCTTCGTGGTGGGTCCCGTGGATCTGAACCAGGTGGTGGAGGAGATGTCCCACCTGTTGAGCGTGTCCATCTCGAAGAAGGTGGCCCTCAGATACCAGCTGCGTGAGAAACTGTCCGTCCTCATGGCGGAGGCCACACAGATCCAGCAAGTCGTGATGAACCTTGTCACCAATGCCTCCGAGGCCATCGGGGATGCCGAAGGCACCGTATCGATCCGAACCGGCATGCAGATCTTTGGTCGAGGCGATCTGACCCGGGACTTTCCCGGCCAGCCCCTCGAACCGGGAACCTTCCTCACCCTCGAAGTGTCCGATACGGGAAGGGGCATGCCCCCGGAGGTCCAGGCCAGGATCTTTGAGCCCTTTTTCACCACCAAGTTCACCGGCCGGGGCCTGGGTCTGGCGGCCATACAGGGCATTCTGCGCGGCCACAAGGGCGGGATCCGGGTCTACAGCGAAGTGGGCAAGGGCAGCACCTTCAAGCTCATCTTCCCGGCGGGTTCCGGCGAAGCCGTCCCAGCGGGGGCTCCCGGCGAAACGGATGATTGGGCGGGCAGCGGGACCGTCCTGGTGGTGGATGACGAAGAGGGGGTGCGCCTTGTGGCCTCGGACCTGCTGAAATCCATGGGATTCGAGGTGATTACGGCCGAGGACGGGCTGCAGGCCCTGGAGCGGTTCCGGGACAGCCCGGTCCCGATCAGGGCGGTGCTCATGGACCTGACCATGCCCCACCTCGATGGTGTGGAAACCTTCCGGGAACTGCGCCGCCTGGATCCCAGCTGCCGGGTCATCCTCACCAGCGGCTACAACGAGCAGGAGGCCATCCAGGACTTCCTGGGCAAGGGGCTGGCGGCCTTCGTGCAGAAGCCCTTCCTTCGGATGGATCTCCTGGTGGCGATGCAGAAGGCGCTGGAAGGTTGAATCAACTGCCCAGCACCTTCAGGAGAGCCTCAATGAGGCTCTCGACCTGGGCGTCCTCCAGGTGGGCGCCCGTGGTGATCCGGAGTCGGGCCGAGCCTTCGGGCACCGTGGGAGGCCGCACGGCCCGAATGTCGAAGCCTTGAAGCTGGAGCGTCTCGGCGAGGCGCACGGCCGCAGCGTCGGCCCCCACCGGGACCGGCACGATAGCCGAAGGTTGACGGGGCTGTCCCAGGGCGTCCCGGAGCCGGTCCGCGAGGGCCAGGGCCCGTTCCCGCCGCCAGGGTTCGGCGCGGGCGATGCGGATGCCCTCCAGGGCGGCCCCGAGCACGGGCGGGGGCAGGGCGGTCGAGAAAATGAAGCCCCGGGCCGTGTTCAGGAGGTGGTCGCGCAGCACTGTGTCGCAGCAGACGAAGGCCCCGAAGGCTCCGACGGCCTTCCCGAGGGTGCCCATGACGAGGGGCACGCGGCCACGGACGCCCTGCAGCTGGGCCAGCCCCGCGCCATCGGCCCCCAGCAGGCCCGTGGCATGGGCTTCATCGATGAGCAGCAGGGCCCCCTGCCGTTCGCACAGGTCCACCAGGGCCGGGAGGTCGGCGGCATCGCCGTCCATGCTGAACACCGCATCGGTGGCCACCAGGGCCAGCGCGGTCCGAGGGGCTGCGGCTCGCCAGCCGGAGAGCTGCGATGCCAGGTCAGCGAGATCCAGATGCCCGAAGACGCCCACGTGGGCGCCCCGGGCCCGGGCCATTCGGCAGCCATCCACCAGGGAGGCGTGGTTGAGGGCATCGGAGAAGACCGCATCGCCAGCCCCGGCCAGGGCCGGGAGGAGGGTGGCATTGGCCTGGTAGCCCGTGTTGAAAAGAAGGCAGGCCGCCGTGCCCTTCCACCGGGCCAAGGTGACCTCCAGTTCGTCGTGGAGAGGACAGGTGCCCCGGAGGAGGCGGGCGGCTCCAGCGCCGGCGCCATGGGCCCGGGCGGCGGTCGCAGCGGCCTCGGCCAGGCGGGGATCTCGCCGCAGGCCCAGGTAATCGTTGGAACATACATCCACGCCGACGGCCGGGTGGATGGTCCGCTCCCGGCCCAGGGCCCGGCGGTGCGCGGCCTGTTCTTGAAGTCGGTCCAGCCAGGAAGGGGGAATCACGGAACCTCGGGGGTGGTCATGACAGGGATAGGGTAGGGGGAATGTTAGGATCTAAGAGGGATCCACGTCCGGATCCCCCTTGGAGCGTGGCATGGATCTTCAGCAGCCTTGGCAGGGGACCTCAACAGGGACGCAGTCCCGCATTGATTTTGTCCGGAACGTCTACCTCTGGCTCATGGGCGGGTTTGCCGTGGCCGCCCTGGGGGCCCTCAGCGCCCCCCTGATCGGGAATGCCCTCATTTCGGTGGCTGGGCGCTTCTGGTTCTGGATCCTCTTCGGGGCCCAATTCGGGACCCTGATGTTCGCGTCCAGCGTGAGCCGCCGGAAGCCCCTGAACCGAGTCGCCTACGCCATTTTCACCTACGTCTCGGGTGTCATCGCGGGCATCATCGCCCTGGCGGTGGCCCATGGAGCGGGCTTCAAGCCGGTGTTCATGGCCTTCGGGCTCACGGGCACGGTCTTCATGACGCTTACCGTGACCGCCTTCGTCTCGAAGAGGGATTTCAGCTTCCTCCGCAATTTCGTCATCGTCGGCATCGCCGTGATGTTCTTCGGGAGTCTGGCCGCGGCCATCTTCCACCTGGAGACATTCAGCCTCATCATCTCCGGCGTGGCGGTCATCGCCTGCTCGGCCAAGCTGCTCTGGGACACCTCGGCCATGCTCCGCACCGATGATTTCGGCGACCCCGCAGGCTTCGCCCTAGCCCTCTTCGTGAGCCTCTACAACATCCTCATCTCACTGATGAACCTGCTCGGCGGGCGGCGCCGTTAGGGGCCGTCCTTAAACAACCTCTGCCATTCAGATCCCATCATTCACGGCCCCTTATGCTGCCGCAGACGTAAATGAATATTTTTTAAACAGCGGCCTAGCGCCCCGATAACCAAGGAAAAACATGCTCCGTGCCTCCCTGATCTCCTTCCTCGCCCTCGGTGTCGTCGCCCAGGAACCGCCTAAGACACCGGCTTCCCCGTCCACGCCCGCACCCGTTGTCGCCCCCGCACCTGCCGTTGCCCCCGTGGCCAAGCCCACGCCCAAGCCCGAGGAGGTGGTCCTCGCCAAGGTGGGTGATGAGGTCGTCACCGAGGCGGACTTCCAGGCGGCCTTCCAACTGTTGGGGCAGCAGGAGCAGATGCAGCTGCTCATGGTCCAGGGCGGCAAGGATGAGTTCGTCAAGCGCATGGCCGAGAGCAAGCTGCTTTCCGTGAAAGCCAGGAAGATGGACCTGGACAAGTCGCCGGGCTACCTGCGGGCCCTGGATCGCGCCAAGGATGACCTGCTGGCCCGGGAGTACCTGGCCAAGGAGGGCCCCGCCCTCCAGAAGAAGCTGGTGGTGGACGAGGCTGCGGTGAAGGCCTACTACGACAAGCATCCAGATCGATTCAAACAGCCGGACCTGGTGTCGGTGCGCCACATCCTGGTGTCCGTGAAACAGGGGGAAGGTCAACAGGGCCTGAGCGATGCC
>Ga0182021_10000555_pt1 | contig 40346 bp, 51 predicted proteins | sample 612E3MmetaG_FD_120493 | JGI IMG/M metagenome (GOLD analysis project Ga0182021, IMG submission 120493) | Permafrost microbial communities from Stordalen Mire, Sweden - 612E3M metaG (Illumina Assembly) | ecosystem: Environmental > Terrestrial > Soil > Wetlands > Permafrost | place: Sweden...
CCCCCGCCCCCCGGCCCCCGGCCCCCGGCCCCCGGCCCCCGGCCCCCGGCCCCCGGCCCCCGGCCCCCGGCCCCCGGCCCCCGGCCGCGGAGGTTTGAGAGTGCCGTGATACAAACCAGTCACGGCACCAGCCGAAGAACGCCGGCGGCCGCGTCCGGGCCGGCGGAAAGATTCGCGCGCACGGTGCGATCTTCGCGGCCGATCCGGATGGAGCGGATCAGCGCCACCAGATCCGGCTGGCGCGCGTTGCCAGCGGCGGTGAGAGAGAGAATGGCGCGCAGGCTCTCTTCGAACTCGCGCGCGGCCTCGGCGGTGCGGCCCGCGGCGGTGGCTTCGATCTCGATCCGGGAGCCAATCCGGGCGGTGATGGCGGCGTACTCCGTGTTGCGGAGCAGCCGATTGAGATTGGCGGCGTTGCCCGCCACGGGAAGGGGAACGCCGCCCCGTGCCACCACCCAGATCTGCTTGCCGTCCGCCAGGGAGGCGGCCCGTAACAGGAGATCGGGCGCGCCCCCGCGGCCGGTCTTGCGCCCGGCGGCGGCCAGGCTTGGCGTGATGACGGCGATGTCCTTGCCATTCGAGGCAAGCAGCAGGTACGCGGCATCCCGGAACTGCTCGGCTAGCGCCCGCGCGGCCGGCGGCAGTTGCGGATAGAGCGGGGCGGCGCGGAGACTCGCGAGGTCGAGGCCGGCGAGCAGCCAGGTGTCCGCGGGGATGGCCGCCGCCATGTCGCGGGTGACGCCGGCCGGCGCATTGGTGGAGCGGCAGGAGACGGCGGCGGCAGCCAGCGCGACCAGCGCCGCGAAGCGAGCCAAGTGTGCACGATTCATCACGACAACCCGAAGGCTTTGCGGATCTTCTCCAGAAAGCTCGCCACCTTCACCCGCGGATCGCCGCCGCCCAACGCCTCAAACGGGACGTAGCCGCGGTAGCCGGAACGGTCTATGATGGCCTTGATCTTCGCCAGGTCCGTCGGCTCGTCTTTGCCGTCGCGGCCGACGTTCTCCTTGATCTGCCACGATACCGCGTAGGGCACCAGCTTCTCGATCTCGGCGTAGGGGTCGCCCGAGCGCAGGCTGCCGATATCCAGAATGCAGCCGAACCAGTCGGATCCCACGCCTTCGATCGCGCGGATGGTCTCGGCGGCCGTCTTGAGAAAGTCGTTGTGCTGCTGGAGCGCCACCATCACGCCGTGCTGCTGGCCGAACGCCGCGCATTCCTTGAAATCGGCCACCATCCATTCCAGCGTTTGGTCGAAACTGTGCCCCGTGGGAGGCGCCCCGCCGGAAAAGACGCGAATCGCCGGCGCCCCCAGTTTGCTCGCCACCACGATCCAATCCTTCACCATCCGCACGTCGTTTTTGCGCGCGGCCTCGTCCGCCACCGCGAAGTTGTTGCGCACTCCGGTGCCGCTGATGGCGACGCCGTTGACGAAGGCGGTGCGCTTCAGGTTGTATATGTATTCATCGGTCGGGACGCGGGGATAACCGGGGAAGTAGTAGCCGGTCGGGTCGAGCGCGTCCACGCCATGTTGCGCGCAGAAATGCACGGCATCCGCGAGGGTCATGCCGCCGTCGCGCAGAGGCCTGTCGAAGGAGTAGGCGTTCAGTCCCAGTTTGAGCTTGACTCCCGATTCCCGCGCGACCTTGGCTGGCGCGGGAATGGCGGCCGCGGCTACCAGGGTGGCGGACCGGCCCAGGAATCTACGGCGATCCATGTTCATGGTGAAAGCCCCTTCCTACAGCGTCTAGAATACAACCCTTCAACCGCGCGAAAGGGAGTAGACGGTGATCTCCGGCCGCGCGCCGATGCGGATCGGAACGAAGATGGTGCCGATACCGCGATTGACGTACAGTTGACCGCCCGGCTTCTGGAACCAGCCCGCGACGTACGGCGTCACCAGGCGGCTGGGAGCGATCTCCGGGCTGATGAATTCCAGCGCGGCCTGTCCGCCGTGCGTGTGTCCGGCCAGGCTGAGATCGATCTTCATCTCGGCGGCGCGGTCGAAGGTATCGGGATTATGGCTGAGCAGAATGTTGACGCGATCCCGGTCGACCATACCCTCGACGTTTCCCAGCAGGCGCCAGACGGGCGGGGACGGCCCGAAGCCTCGTGGGCTCTGGAAATCCACGCCGATCAGGTTCAAGGACTCGCCGTGCGCGGCGATGGGCACGTGGGCCCCACGGAGAATGCGCACGCCCGCCTGCCGGAACAGTTCGGTGATCGAATCCTCGACGCCGGCCCAGGTGTCGTGATTGCCCAGACTGCCGTAGACGCCGAAAGGCGCGCGCAGGCCGCGCAGAGCGTCCACGACGGCCTCCTGGGTATGGGGGTCGAAGGTGACGAAGTCGCCGGTGAGCGCGATCAGGTCGGGTCTTTGCGCGTTGGCGATGGCGACGTACCGGCGGATTTCCTCGGCCGGCATGAAGGGGCCGATGTGAATGTCGGAAAGCTGGCAGACGCGGAATCCCTCGAAGGCGCGCGGGAGGCGTGGCAGGCGGATGGCCGGCGTCGTCACCTGGAGGTTCAGCCGCCCGTACAGCAGGCCGTATGCTCCGGCCACAAAAGGCGCGCCAGTGGCCACGGCGGCGGTTCGTTCCAGAAACTGCCGCCGCGCGGGCGATGGAATCTCCGGGCTCGCCCGGTGCCGCCTGGCGAGCAGCGGAATGGCGAACAGGATCGCCACCACAAAGGCGAAGAGCGAGCTGGCGGCCCACCAAAGAAACGGCGCGGCCAGTAGCGCGTCGCGCAACGTCAGGCGCACGGGCGTGGCGGGTTCGCGCCAGGCGCCGAAGTTGAGCTGGTATAAGGCCAGATAGGCCGCCAGAACCGCCCCGCACACGGCCCACCGCCAGGCGCGCGAGCGGATGCGCGCGGCGGCCAACAAGTAGCCGCGCCAGGCCCAGTAGATCTGGCTCAGTCCAAAGACCAGGAGGAGGATTATGAAGATCGACATCGTGCGGAGCAGATGCACCGATTATGGCGCAAAACCGCGCCGCGCGGGACCGGGCATCTCAGAACGCTGCTTTAAGCCCGCGGGGCGACTCCATCGTCGGGCGTGGCCCGGGAATTCGAAACCCACTTGGAGAGGTGGCACTCGAGCGCCAGGGTTTCGAGCTCCCGGTCGGCGGCCAGGGTGTATTCGCCGAGGGCCCGCTCGCGGAGCTTCTCGATGAGCCGCAAGCGGTGCCGCTCCGCCAGGAGTTTCTGGGTTTGCACTTCGAGAGCCTGGAGGCGCGTCTGCTTTTCCGCCGCCAGGGCGCGTCCCCGTTTGATGGCTTTGCGGCGAAACTCCGCCAGGGCCTTCAGTTCCCCGGCGGGGAGGGCCGCGTGCAGCAGCAGTTCGTGCTCGGTGGCCAGGCAGTCGGCCTTAAGCTGCGCGATTCGCTCCTCGGTCTCGGTAATGGCGAACCGGCACAGACGGGCCTTCTCTTCCTCCAGGCGGCAGACGGTCTGTTGCCACTCGAACACCCGCTCGAGACGAAAGCGGAAGGGCTGCATCAGAGCTTCTCGGCAATGGCCTTCAACTGGGCCTGGGTTTCCTCGAAGGAAGAGCTGACGGAGGTGGCCTGGCGCAGGAAGGCGGTGATCTCCGGTCGCATGCGGATGGCGGTATCGAGCTTGGGGTTCTTGCCGGCCACGTAGGCGCCCAGATCGATGAGGTCCCGGGATTCCTCCCAAACGGCCAGGGCTTCGCGCATCTTGGTGGCGGCAGCGGCGTGAGGGCCGGCGGAGAGCTGAGAAAAGAGCCGGCTCACGGAATGGAGAACATCGATGGCGGGGTAGTGCGAGGCGGTGGCCAGCCGGCGCGAAAGGACGATGTGGCCATCCAGGATGGCGCGGCAGGCATCGCAAATCGGCTCGTTGAAGTCGTCGCCCTCCACCAGGACCGTGAAGAAGCCGGTGATGGATCCCTTTTGAAACCGCCCGGCGCGCTCCATCACTTTGGGAAGCAGATTAAAGACCGAGGGGGTGTATCCCTTTTGGCTGGGGGGCTCGCCGGCGGCCAGGCCGATCTCGCGCTGGGCCATGGCCAGGCGCGTGACGGAATCCATGATGAACAACACGTCGGCGCCTTGATCGCGGAAGTATTCGGCCACCGCGAGGGCCACGAAGCAGGCCCGCACGCGCAAGGGGGCGGGCTGGTCGGAGGTGGCGCAGACCACGATGGAACGCTTGGAGCCTTCCGGCCCCATGTCGTGTTCGAGAAACGCGCGGACCTCGCGGTTGCGCTCGCCGATCAGGGCGATGACGGTGACATCGGCGGAGTTATGGCGGGCCATCGATCCGAGCAGGGTGCTCTTGCCGACGCCGCTGCCGCCGAAAATCCCCATGCGCTGCCCTTTGCCGCAGAGCGTCAGCGCGTCGATGGCCCGAATGCCGGTGACGATGGGCTGGGTGATGTGCTCGCGATCGAGCGGGCTGCCGGGAGGCTGGTACAGGCGATACTGCGCGCGGGGCAGAATCCTCGGTCCGCGATCGAGGGGACGTCCGAAGCCGTCCAGGACCCGTCCGATCAGGCCGGGGCCGACCGCCACGCGCGCTTCGTCCTGGCGGGCGACGATGCGGTCGCGCAACTGCACCCCGTCGATTTCCTCCAGCGGCAGGGAGAGCACGTGTCCATTTCGGAAGCCGATGACCTGGGTGCGGATGCGGCGGCCCGAAGAAGTGGCGACCTCGCAGAAGTCCCCTACCGCAACGGCCGGTCCCTTGGACGCGATCAGGATGCCGACCACTTCGGCGACCTCCCCGGTCCATGGCAGAAGCTCGGTATTGCGAACCTGCGCGATGTAGGGCAGCAGATCCATCGTCTGAGGACCGGTCATTCGCGCTCTCCCAGGTGGTCGGCCAGGCCGTTTTCAATTTCGCGAAGTTGAGTTTCCACGGAGGCGTCCAAGGTTCCGCGGCTGATTTCGAAGACGGCGCCGCCGCGTGGTTGGGAAGGGTCGCCGACTACCTCGATATCGGGGTCCCGGCCGATCTGCCGCAGGCACTCGCGAACCACCCGTTCCTGCTCGGGATGAACGCGCACGCGATAGACTTCCTGGGAGATCAGTTTTTCCAGGGCGGCCCGAATCAGCGCCTCGAGGGCGGAGGTATCGAGCGAGAGCTCGCGGTGCAGGACGCGGCGCGCAATTTCGATGGAAAGCCGCACCGTATCGGCCTCGGCCCGGCGAATGGCGTCGCCGCGGGCAGCCGCCACTTCGGCCACGGTGGCGGCCAGCTTCTCGACGGCTTCGCGCACCTGGCTGTCGGCGATTTTCCGGGCAGCGGCTTCGCCCTCGCGGACGCCGGACTCATGGGCTTGCCGGACACGCAGCTCGATGGCCGCGTTCAGTTCCTCGCTCCCGGTCCTCTGGGCCTCGGCTTCGGGTTCGAACCTCTGCCGGGGGTGCGCCGCGGGGGTGGCGCCACCGGGACGCTGTTGGAGCCATGCGGCCGGAACGACCTCGGCCTCCTCCTCCGTGAGGACCCTAGACAACATACTCGCCTCCGCCGTCGCGGCCGACGGAGAGGGTGTCCGCTTGCCGAAGCTGGCGGACGATCAAGGTGCCGGACACGGGCGCGGGCAGCGCGTGGGCGGAAGGGGTCATAACCGGGACTCATTCTCCTGGAGCCAGAGGCGCAACACATTGGCGGCCAGAGGGAGGTCGCTTTGCGCCAATTGCCGCACGCGGGCGCCCACCTCGAGGTTCCGATTGTCGTGCGCGGCGGCGGCGGCGGCGGCGACGGCGATGGCGGCGGCGCCGGTGAGACCAGCCGGCGCGCCCGCGAACTCCGGGGTTGGCTCAGGGCTGCCCGGCGGCAACTCGGTGGGGACGGAGACCTCCGGTTCGGGCTTGCGGCGCGAAAACAGCCGCTTGGCTGCGCCCACGATGGACAAGAGCAAGACGATTCCCAACGCGCCGAAGCCAATCGGTTTGTTCTTCTTGAATAATTCGACCCAGGCGGGGCCCGGGGGCTCTGGTTTGGCCTTGGGCTTGGTGGCGTTGACCGTGGGCGGTGGCGGGGAATTGAGACTGGACTCGAAGGGCAGACTCTCGACAATGAGCTGGTCGCCGCGCTCGGCGGTGAAACCGGTGGCGGCGGCAACCAGGTCCTTGATGGATTTGATGGTTTCCGGCGTCGGGGGCACGAGAACGCGATGCTTGACAGCGCCTTCGCCCTCCCACTGAACCGTCTGATCGACCAGCACGGAAAGCGACATGCGCTTGATCACCCCTTGCGGGATGCGGGTGCGGCGGACGATCCGGCTAGTCTGGAAGGCGACGTTCTCGGTGCGGCGCGACAGTCCTCCCGAGCCGCCGGGTTTGGAGGCCTGGCCTCCCGGCAAATTGGAGGCAGTTCCGGGAATTCCCGAAGCGGCGGAGCCGCGTTCGGTGACGTCTTCGGTCTTTTGAGAGCTGACCATCACGGAGTGGGTGGGGTCGAAGGTCTCTTCCTGCTGCTCGCCACTGGTGAGATCGCATTCCACCGAGGCCCCCACGCGGAAGCGGTCGGGCCCGATGAGAGGTTCAAGCGTGGAGTGGATTTTGGCGACCAGGTCGCGCTCCAGTTGCTGGCGGACCTCGAGGGCTTCGGTGGTAATCTGCGAGTTGTCGTTATCGCCCTGCCGCTTGGGGCGATTCAGCAGATTGCCGTTCATGTCCACGATCGAAACGGATTCCGGCCCCAGGCCTTCCACCGCGCTGGCCACCAGGTTGGTGATGGCGAAAACGTTCTGCTGCGAGATCTGGGCGGCCGGCCGCAATTTCAAAACGACGCTGGCTTTGGCGGGTGCCTGCTGGTCGAGAAAGACGGATTCCTTGGGCAGGGTCAGGTGCACGCGCGCTTCTTCCACCTCGGCCAGCGACATGACGGAACGTTCCAGCTCTCCTCGAGGGCGCGCTTGTAGTTGATGTGCTCGACGAAATCGGTGGCGCCGAAAGCGCTTTTGTCGAACAGTTCGAAGCCGATGCGGCCGGTTTTGGGAAGGCCGGCCGCGGCCAGGGTAAGCCTGGATTCCGCGAGTTTTCCGGAAGGCACCAGGACGGTGCCGCCGTTTTCGGAAAGGCGATAGTCGACTCCGGATTCGCGCAGCTTCTGCACCACGCCGGCAGCGTCCTCCGGGGCCATGGACGAATACAGCGGCCGGAAATCGCTCTCGCGCTTCCACCGGGAGAATCCGAAGATGCCGGCGCCGGTCAGGAGCGCCGCCAGCACGATGGAAATCCGCTGCCGGGTGGAAAGGCCTGAGAAGAGCTTGATGAATTGGTCCATGGGTGGGAGAGAGGCCTACATTTGCATGCGCATGATTTCCTGGTATGCGGAGACGACCTTGTTGCGCACCTGGAGGCCCAGGTCGAAGGCGATTTCCGCTTTTTGCGCCGCCAGAACGGTGGTATGCAGCTCCTCATTCTCGCCGGTCAGAAACTTCTGCACGGCGTCGGCGGCCTGGTTGTTGGTGGCTTCCAGTGTTTGAATGGTCCCTGCGAGAATGCTCTGGAACTCGCCGGGTTTTCCGGCCTGCGCGAGAGGCTGCAACGGTTGCAGGCTGGAAACGGAGCTAATCGCGGAAACGGGGTCGAGCATAGGATCTCCTGGCCTACTTCAACAGATCGATGGAATGCTGAATCATGTCTTTGATGGCCGACATGGCCGAGACATTGGCCTGATAGCTGCGGCTGGCGCCCATCAGGTCGACCATATCCTCGGCCGGGTTGACGCGCGGCATGGCCACGTACCCATCGGCATCGGCGTCCGGGTGCCCCGGCATGTAGCGCCGTTCCGGCTCGGTGTTGTCCACCGATATGCCGGAGACCTTGACACCCGTTTCGGAGCCGTTGAGCTGGGCGTCGAACTCGGAGGCAAACGCCGACGAGACGTGCTCGGTGGAAAAGATGGCATCCTTGCGGCGGTACGGACCGCCCTCCGCGGTGCGGGTGGTTTCCGAGTTGGCAATATTCTGGACGAGCAGTTCGGCGCGGGTGCGCTGCGCCGCCATTCCCGAAGCGCTGACCGATAACACCGAGAAGAGGCTCATGAACTTTTCCCTTCCTGAATCGCTTCTTTCACCATGCGAATTTGCTCCTTGATCAGGCCGGAGGCGAGGTTGAAGCGCATGGCGTTCTCCGCCAGCAGGCGGGCCTCGCGGTCGAGGCTCACATTGTTGCCGTCGTTCTTCACGGGGAGACCGGAAACTTCCGACGCTTGTGGGTGGCTTCCGGAAAGGGCCGACGCGAACTCCGACTGGAAGTCCAGATCCTGGGTCTTGAATCCGGGGGTATCGGCGTTGGCGATGTTAGAGGCGACGACCTTCTGCCGCAGGCTCAGAAGGTCCATGTAACGCTCGAGACTATCGGTTACGCGGTCTAGCATGGCATCCACCAAGGAGCAAGTAGGGGGCCAACATGGCGGGAGTAAAAGGTTTGAAATGGAAGGATTTCAGGCGTGCGGCGGCGCGTCAAATTCGTGACGCGTCAGGTGGCTTGACGTTCAGGCCCGGGTCCCAAACCGGTGGGAGGAGGCGGGGGAATTCCGGTAGCGCGCGAGCAACCGCAGGTGGGACAACTCCGCGGCGGCGTAGCCCCGGGTGGCCAGGGCCATGGCGCCGGTCCACTCAAAAAGGTTGCGCGTCCGCCGTTCCAGGGCGCGCATCTCGTCGGTGGCAGCCGGCATGGCGCGGAGCTGCCGCTCCACCTCCGCCACGTACTGGTCGAGGAGCGTCCGGGCTTCCGGAAACGAATCGGCAGCCACGGAGCGGCGAATGGCGTCTTCGAGCGAGGTCAAGGTGGGCGGCGGCATACTAGGCCTGGCTGCTGGTGCTGTTGTTGTAGCTGGCCATCATCGCCTGGAACAGGCCGGTCATGTAGCTTTTCTGCGACTCGAGGGAAGCGATCAAGGCGTCGGCGGTGGCCATCTGCTGATTCAGGCTGTCTTGCAGATCGGAGAGTTGCTGCGTCTGATCGGAGATTTCGGCGTTTTGAGTTGTGATCTGCTTGTTCAGGTCCTGGATGGCCGATTTCAACGAACCGTTGGTCGAGTCTTCCACCCCATTTAGAGCATCCGTGGCGGCCTGCAAGAATCCCCCCGTGGAGCCGCTGCCCAGGAAACTCTGGAGGGCAGCGACACTGTCGGAGTCGAACTGCGACGAGTCGAACGTCAGCTTGCCATACTGGTCCAAAGTCACGCCCATGTCGGCCAGGGAGTTCACGGCGCCGGACGATCCGCTGTACACGGCGATCTGGCTCAACGAATCGTAGAGCGAGCGGACAATGCTCTCCCCCGACAACGGGCCGGCGTTCGCGCCCACCTGCGTGTCCAATTCGACGACCGCGGCGTTGTAGGCATCGACGAAGCCCGAAACCGCGCTGCCGACGCTCGTCGTATTGCGGGAGACCGATACCGTGACGGGCTGGCCGGAGGGGGTGGCCTGGAGCAGGTTGACGGTCACGCCCGGCGCCAGCGTCACGGTTCGCGAATTGCTCTGGATGGAGTTGCCCAGGCCGTTTACGTCGTAGGTGGCCAGCCCCCCGGTGGTCAGGGTATCGAGCAGATCCCGCGAGCCATCGTTCAACTGGATGGAGTCGGGTCCCAGGGTGGCGCTGCGGAGCACCAGTTGATATTGCGGAGAGGAGCCGCCGGTATTGATGATCGAGGCCTGGACGCCGGTGGAGCTCGCGTTGATGGCATCCCTCAGGCTGGTCAGCGTGTTGCTGTCGGGGTTGATGGTTGTGGTATTGCCGTTGACCGTGAGGGTAAAGGAATTGGAGGAGCTGATGGACGTGGAATTCGGATCGGTGACCGAGGGGAGCGAGGAATCGGAGATGGAGGTGCTATAGGATCCCGGGTCGGAGACATCAATGGTATAGGTGCCCTCGGCCGCGCCCGCGCTCACGGAAGCGCCGACCAGGGTGGAGTCGGACGATGTGGCGGCGTACGAACTGACGCCCAGGGAGCTGTCGAGCTGCTGAATGGCCGTCTGCAGCGCCGCGAACTTGGAGTCCAGGGCGGTCAACTCCGAAGACTGGGAGTTCATGTCCTGCAACTGGTTCTGCAACTGCTGCTGGGGCATCGCGGCAATTTGCAGGGAACGATTGATTACCTGCTGCAAATCGCTGGCGTAGCTGCTGACTCCGTTGAAGCTGGGAGCCGTCACACTGGTGCTCATATCGTTTTCCTAAAGCAAGAAAAGGGCCGAAGCCGGAGCTTCGGCCCTAGGTTGAAGGAGGAGATAACAACTAGCCCTTCAGCAAGGAGAGGACGCCTTGGGGCGCGGCGTTGGCTTGCGCCATGGCGGCCAGCGAGGCCTGCTGGAGCACCTGCGCCTTGGTGAGGTTGGCGGCTTCGGCGGCCATGTCGGCATCGCGGATGCGGGACTGGGCGGCCGAGAAGCTGGAGATCTGGGAGTTCGCCAGCGCGGTGGCGTACTTCAACTTGTTCTCGGACGAGCCGACCACGCCCTGGACGACTCCGAGATTGGAAACCGCGGTACCGATTTCGCCGATGGCGGTTTTCGCATTGGTAGCGCTGTCGATGGCGGTGGCCAATCCCAAGGTGCCTGCGTCGACCTGGCTGGAGCTCAGATCGACCGTCACGCCGGCAGTGTTGCCGCCGATGTATACGTTGAGCGACTTCTTCCCGGTGCTGTTGCCGGATCCCAGGCCGATGTTGTCCGACTGGCGCGTGATTTCACCAAGCATGTCCTGGTACTCGGCGTTCAGCGTGGTCCGGCTGCCGGTGAACGTATCGGAAGCACTTTGGGTGGCCAGGGTCTTCAGACGGTCGAGGATTTTCGAAATGTTGCTGAGGCCGCCATCGATGATTTGCAGGGTGCTGGCACCATCGTTGGCATTGCGCACGCCTTGCGTCAACTCGGCGATGTTGCTGCGGTACTGATTGGCGACAACCAAGCCGGCGGCGTCATCCGAAGACTCGTTGATGCGGTACCCGGAGGTCAAGCGAGTGATCGTCTGCGACTGGAAATCGCTGTTTACGTTCAGGTTTTGCTGCGCGGTAAGCGAAGCGACGTTGGTCTGAATGGAAAGCATGGTAACATCCTGTTCGGGATACATCCCAGGCGTCATGCCCGAGCCCAGGTTCTCCTTTTATTGGATACCCGAGGTATCTGCCGTTCACTGATTCATATCGGAGGGTGTCCCACGGTTTCTATTGTTTTTCCGCGGAAATTGTCGGGACCCGTCAAACCCTTGACGGGCGTCAATGGCGCTCAGGCGGGTTTGGGCGGTTGGGAGAGTTTCTGGCTGAGCCAGGCGATGGTGTTGGGCGGAGCGTTGCGCGAAGCCGCCAGGTTTTCCTGGCGGGTGAGGACCACCTCTTTCCTGATGATCTGAAGCGCGTCGGGAGCCAGGATGCCAATCTTGACCCGCGTGGGGCTCACTTCCAGAACTTCAATCTCGATATCCGGTCCGATGAGGAAGCCTTCGCCGGCGCGCCGCCGCATTACGAGCATGGGACGAGATCCTCCCCGGTGGGAAGCGGGTGCCGGACGGAATAACCCGCGGAAGGCTGAATGACCTGGCCGCCCTTGCGATTGCGCAGGTTGAGGACGACAGGCGAGGCCAGATTGACGGTAGGATCGGCCCCTTTGGAAACCGTTACCAGCGCCAGACAGAGGATATCCGAACCGATTTGGGGAGCGAGTTCGGGAGCGAGATCGAGCGAGACGAAATCTTCGGAGACCAGATCGAGGCGATAAGCGGGATCGACCACAAAGACGGGGACCGATATGAAGCACAAGCCCGGGTCGCGGAGACTCTGCATGAAGACCAGGGGATGCGTTTGGGGCTGATCGAGAAACACGAAGGCGGTCTGGTCTTCGAAAGCGGGGATCCCCTCAAGGAACTGAAAGACCGAGTCGGCAGAGTAGTCCAGTTCTCCGAAGTATTTGCTGACCAATCGCGGCATGATTTCGGAGAATCATGAGCAATTCAATGCCCTATTCGGTTCCGGATTTCTGGCCGGAGGGCTTGGGGGCGGGTGGTAAGGGTGTCCCCGGGGGCGAGGGTGGCCTATTCGGTTCCGGATTTCTGGCCGGAGGGCTTGGGTGGGGCCGCTTTGGCTTCCGGTCCCGGAGCCTTGCCGGCCGCGGAGGCGACTGGCTCGGCGACGGCGACCCGCTGATTCAGGATCACGATGTCGACGCGGCGGTTGTGCGCCCGGCCCTCCTGGGTCTCATTGGAATCGAGCGGCGCGGTGTCCGCGTAGCCGGCAATGGCCATGCGCTGGTAGGGGATCTCGAAGCGGCCGCTAAACAGCTCCATCATGGCAATGCCGCGGGCGGCCGAGAGCTCCCAATTGCTGCGGAAGCGCGCGGTGTGGATGGGGACGGAATCGGTGTGGCCTTCGAGCCGCACGGAGTTGGGCAATTCGCGGAGGGTTTTGGCGATCTTCTCGAGGCTGGCGTAAGTGTTGGGATCGACGGTGTCCCCGCCCGAAGGGAAGAAGGTTGCCTGGCGGAGGCTGACCACCAGGCCGCGCGGCTCGAAGTGGATCTCGATCTTGCCTTGTTGGATTTCGGCTTCGAGCGTTTGGCTTAAGTACTGCATGGACGGCAGCAACTCGGCCAGGGCGGTGGCTGGCGGGGGTTGGTTGAGCGGCTGGGACCCGCCCGGGCCCTTCATCTGGGCGTTACCCTTGCCTAATTCGTCCACGGTGCCGCCCATGATTTCGTGGACCGCCGCCTTGACTCCGCCCTTATCCAGAGCGTCCTTAACGGAATCGGAAACCCGTTGGGCGCGGGCCTTGTCGGTCTGGGACGAGGCAAACATCACCACAAAGAAGGCGAACATCAAAGTGATGAAGTCGGAGTAAGAGACCAGCCAGCGCTCGCTGCTTTCATGTTCAGGCTGTTTCTTCTTGCGCGCCACATCAACCCTCCACGGAAACTGGTTTGCCGGCAGCCTCTACTTTGGCCTTGGCACCGCTCTTCTTGGACTGGGCTGGCTGCTGGGTCCGATAAGCTTCGAGCTTGGTTTGGATCAACTTCGGATTGAGACCCTCGACGATGGAGAGCACGCCCTCGAGCATGATTTCGCGGATGCGCACGGCGTCCCGGACGCGGGCTTTCAACTTGCTGGCCGCGGGAAGAAACAACAGATTAGCCGAGGCCACACCGTAGACCGTGGCGACAAACGCCACGGCGATACCGCGCCCCACCTCGTCGATGTTGGCAAGGTTCTTCATGACCTGGATCAGGCCCAGCACGGCGCCGATGATTCCAACGGTCGGCGAATAGCCTCCCGCGGCATCGAACACCTTGGCTTCCATCTCGCCGTCCTGCTCGAGGAGAGTGATTTCGAGCTCCATGATGCTGCGGATCTGGCTCATGTCGATGCCGTCCACCGCCAGGTTGAGAGCCTTGCGCAAGAACGGATCCTGAATGGCGGCGGCTTGCTGTTCGAGCGAGACGATGCCCTGCTTGCGCGCTTGCGTGGCATACCCGATGATCTCTTCGATGATGGCGTCGGGCGCCTGAGCGCGGTCGAAGAAGACCGACCCGATCTGGCGGGCGGCGCGGAGGAGGACCGGCAAGGGCGTGGTAATCATAACCGCGCCCAAAGTGCCGCCGAACACAATCAGCGCGGCGGTGAACTGGGAAACGTCCTTGACCTTGCCGCCTTCGAGCAGCAGCCCGGTCATGATGCCGCCCACGCCCACCAGGATGCCACCCAAGCTGGCGAAATCGGGCCGCCCGCCGGCGCTCTTCTTCGGTTTGACCACCTTCGGTTCGACTCCCTTAGGTTCCGCCATGAATATAGCTTTCTGTCGGAGTTGTCACGGCTGGGGCCACGCAAGATCTGGCATGTTCCTTCGAGTCCATCGGCGCCACAATCGAACGGCGATATTGCACCACGCGAGAGACGATCTCTTCGGCCGTCTCGCGCACCATTAGCTTCTGGCCGGTAGTGAGGCTGATGACCGTGTCCGGGGTGGTCTCAACGTACTCGATGAGGTCGGAATTGAGCAGCACGGAAGTGTGATTGAGACGGGTCACATAGATCATTGCTAGCCTCGTTGTTCACATCGGTGGCCGACCGCCGAATTCTAGGGAAACTTCCGTTTCAGGCCGGAACGACGGCAAAGAAATGCGAGAATTTTCGTGGGGACCGCCGATAAGGAAAGCAGAATGCTCGATCCGTATCCGAGTCCCGTGGTGGCGCCCGCCCACCAGGCGGGCAACATTCTGAGAGCCTGGGTCTGCCGGGACGAAGCAGCGCTCCAGAAGGAGTTCGCAAAGGGATTGGACCTTTGCTCGGCTCCCCATGTCCTCCCTCTGGAGGAAGAAAACCTGGAGTTGCTCAAAGCCGTAGTGGCGCGGCTGAACGAATGTCCGGCCGTATTGAACGCGGAGCCCGCCGATCCCGCGGTTCGACTCTGCATCAGCCTGCTGATGCACCTGGCCGGTCAGGCTTATTGAGGCGAATCCCGGGAAGGATCGCGGGTGGCGGGCCAGGACCGGACTTGAAATCCCACCGCGCGCGCCACAGGCTGCTGGTCGGCGCCGGCAAACCGGATCTCGGCGGGAGTGCAAGAGTAGCCGGAAAGCAGTGTGGAAAGGCCATCGCGAAACTTCTCAAAAGCCCGGCGCGCGAGTTCAATTTGGCCGGGGGACAGCCGTTCCGGCTGGCACTCCGCGGCTCTCGACGGGAGTTGCCCGCCGCCCCAAGGTTGGTCGTCGAACTGAAGGTCGGTCATCGGAATCTCCGTCAGTTTCGAAAAAGCAGGCCGCCTTGCAGGCGGCTGGACCCGCTGAAAGCGAGTCCGCAGGCAAGATTGCCTGCCCCACAGTGCGGCAAAGCCGCAACGAGTGGTGGCGGTGCTCCGCGGTCGTGGCGGGCGCGTCCAAGGGCGGCAGGCGGATTGCCAATCCGCCGCAGGTTAACAACCTGCCCCACAACAGCAAATCGTCGCGGGCTGCGAAGATTTGAAGATGTAGTAGTACAAAGCACGCTTTTTCATGAACTTTCGCGGGCCGAAGGCCCATCCCAACAGGGTCAGGCCAGGAAATCAAAGAGGTTGGACTGCGACATCTTGGCGCGCGCGCTCAAGGCGGCCTGCTGCTGGATTCCCAACTGAGTCAGCTCGACGGCGTCGCCGGCCGTATCCGCGTCGCGCAGGCTGCTGAGACTTTGTGTCCCGGTGGTGACGGACTTGGCGGCGGCGGTGGTGGCGTCGTCCACCCGGGTTTCCGCGATGCCATAGAGCCCCAACTGCTGGTTGACGTGGTCGGCGGCGGCCTTCAGCGAATCCATGGTGGCGAGAGCCGCCGATCGGTCGTTCTTCTGGAAGGCGGTGAGCAGGTCGTCGATGGCCGTGAAAACGTTGCCGGTGCCGCCCTGCGCGTCGAAGATCTCCCGCGCCGTCTGCGGCGTCCACAACGGGTTGCCGTTGGCATCCGTAATCACCCGTGTAGAGCTGGCCGTGGAGACTTGCCGAACGCCGCTCGGCTCGGTCGCGTCGAGCGCGTAGGCGGCCTGCCGGGCGGAATCGCCGCTGAAGATGTAGCGGCCGTTGACACTGGTGTTGCTCAAACCGACCAAGGCTTCCTGAACACCCTGGACCTGCGAGGCCAAGACGGCGTTCTGAGTGTCGGAGCCGAGCGTGCTGCCGGCCTGGGCGGCCAGGGTGATGGCCTGATCCATCAGTTTGACCGCCTGCTGGAGGGCGGAATCGCCGACCTGCAGTTCGGTCTTGACCTGGTTCAAATTGGTTTGCGCCTGTTTGTTCAGGGCGATTTCCGATTGGGTTCCGAGGATGGAAGAGAGCGCCGACGGGTCGTCCGACGCCTTTCCGACGCGGAGGCCCGAACTCACCTGCCGCTGGGTGGTGTCGATGGCCGATTGGATTCGGTCGAGGTCCGTCAGAAACTGTTCACTCGAAGCATTCACGGATGGCAGCATGGCGCTTCCTCATCTACTCCCGAATCAGGCTAAGGGTGGTGTCCATTATGCTATTCAAGGTTGTCAAAAGGCGGGCCGTGGCGTTATAGCTCTTTTGAAACTGGAGCAGGAGCACCGCTTGTTCGTCCAGAGAAACGCCGGAAGCCTGGTCGCGAAGGGAGCGGGTTTGCGACACGACCCCCTGTTGGGATTGCCGGTTGGTACTGGCGGTGGCGCTTTCCTGGCCCACGAACGACGCCATTTGGCTGACGAAGTCCCCGAAAGTGACGCCGCCGATGCCGCCGGCGGAAGTCGAGTCGGCCAGCGATGCCAACTGGTTGGCGTTGTTGTTGGAGTTTCCGGCGGCGTCCACGGGGGCCAGTTGGTCGGGCGTGATGTCCGGGTTCAAGGCGAAACTGCCGGCGGCCGCAGTGGGGTCGGAATCGTCGTAGACAAACAGCGGGGCGCCCTGAGCGGCCCCGGGATCCGTCGATACGGTCCCCGCTTGCAGGATGCCATTCACGGTATCGGCGAACGCCTTGGCGAACCGGTTGAGCGACCCAGCCTGTTGGCCATCGCCCACCAGCGACGCCAGCACGCGGTTGTGCACATCCAGCAGCCCGGCGAGCTTGCCGCCTTGAACCTGGCTGGTGATGTCCTTGCCCTCCGAATCCAGGATCTGGCTGGAGGGAGGGGATTGCGGATTGGCGGCGCCGGCGGGGACGGCCAGGCCGGCCGAGATCGCGTATTGGGTGGCGCCTACCACCAGCGGCGCGCCGCCTTCCATCAACACGGTGACGGTGCCATCCGGCTGGTTCACGATGCTGACATCCACCAGCTCGGAAAGCTGTTCGAGCGAGGCGTGCAGGTTGGCGTCGGTTCCGGGGTCGGGCACACCCTGCCGCTGTCGCTGGACGTTGAGCTGCTGAATGGTGGTGGCGAGCTGGTTGATCTGGCTCACGGTGGAGCCGATCTGGCCTTGCACATTGCCAGACACCTTGGCCAGCGATCCGGCCAGGCTTTGGACATCGCTGGCCAGGTTGGCGGCGTTGGCAATCACCATCTGCCGCGCGGACGCGCTGTCCGGCGACGTGGCCCAGGCGGAGAAGCTGGCGTACAGCTTGCTCAGAGACGCCGGAATGCCGCTGTTGCCGGTCACATCGAAGAGGCCCTCAATGGAAGAAACTCCCGACGTCTGGGTTTCGAATTTGCCCAGGGACTGCAATTGACGGCGAACCTCTTCGTCGGCGTACTCGTCGCGCGCGCTGTCGAGGCCGCGCGAGGCGATTCCGCCGACCAGGCCGCTGGAGAATTCGAAGGGTTTGGACACCAGGTTGAGGGACTGCTTGGCATACCCCGCGGTAGTGGAGTTGGTGATGTTGTTCTGAACCACATTGAGGGCTTGCTGATAAACGTCGAGCGCGCCTCCCGCGGTGGCCAGACATGTCATCAGGTTGTCCATCAGGCTTCGCTCCGGCTCCAGAGGGGGAGTGCGGTTGGGGACTCGGCCGAATCGCCGTTGCCGGCGCCGATGCGGAGCGCCAGCCCGCGGCAGAATGCGGTGGAGGCATCCACCAGTTGGATCATCACGCCGACATCGGCGCGGAGCTGATACAGCCGCTTCCGGGTTCCGGCGGATGCCAGCGCGCCGTTCTCGGCGGCCCGCCAGGCGCCTTCCATTTCCGTGATGGCCCCGCGGAGAAGCTCACAGCACTCCTCGCAGCGGGGCAAGTCGGCGGCATCCCATTGCTTGAGGGCGTCGTGCATGCGAGTTTCCGCGCGCCCGACATGCTCGCCAATCTGGTTCCCGGCAGTCATGCCTTGTCTCCCGTGACGGCTCCGCTGAGAGCGTGGGACACCAGCGCGCGGCTCAGGTTGGCCGAGTCCACCTGGTACTGGCCGCGGGCATAGAGAGCCGCCAGCGTCGAGACGCGGCCGGCCACCCGGGCATCCTCCTGCTGGTTGGCCGCGGAAAGCCGCTCGGAAAGGCCCGAGATCTCAACCGAATCCGGGCCGCTCTCCACCGCTTTAGGGACGCGCTGGCCTTGGGACTGGCTGGCCGGCGGCGTTTCCTGCGTACGGTTTGTCTGTGGGGCCAGTGCGCCCTCCAGACTTTCGCCTTGAATTCTTAGATCCATGCCATGCTCCGCTGGACTACATTCCTACCTATAGAGCAACCATCGCATTTCGAGCCACTGGGTACAATACCGCAAAAGATAGCCAGCCTGTTGTTAACTTTTCGGCAACGTTTCAGGGCTACCCTCGGATAATTCCGAGGCGTTACCCAAATAGGGCCTAGAATGGAACATCGGAACCACGAGATAACAAAGACGCCATGCTGCCAACGTTGTTGTGGCTCGCCCCCGACGCGCGCCTGTCCGTGGAAAGCGAGCTGCCAGAGCTCGTATCCGAATTCGAGACGAATCGAGTCGCGACGCTGCACGAGGCCGCGCAAGCGCTGGGATCGGAAGCGATCGACTGCGTACTGGTGACCGGAACGGTTCCCGATTGCAGCCCGATCGAGACCCTGGAGGTGCTGCACGGGATGGATTCGCATGTGCCGATCGTCTTCTTCGACCCGGACATGACGGCCGCCCAGGCAGTCCAGTTGATTCGCAATGGGGCTTGCCACTGCTTCGGCATGCGAGACAGCCTGAAGGGGCTTCGGCAATGTCTGCACCAGGCGTGCGACGAGAAAAGGCGGCGGGAAAAGTCGCGGGAGCGGGTTCCGGCGGCGGCGGAGCTGGAGCAGTGGATGGTAGGTGAAAGCCGGGCGATGGAAGACGTTCTGAATACCATCCGCCTCATCGGGCCGCGCCGCTGCACGGTGCTCATTACCGGCGAAACGGGAACCGGCAAGGAAATGGCGGCCCGGGCGCTGCACATGGCGAGTCCGCGAGCGCACCTGCCGATGGTGGCGGTGAATTGCAGCGCGCTGCCCGAGAACCTTCTCGAAGCCGAACTGTTCGGGCACGTGAAGGGCGCATTTACGGGGGCCTGTAACCACCGCGTCGGGCGCTTCGAGCAGGCCCACAAGAGCACGCTCTTTCTGGACGAGGTCGGCGAAATGCCCATCGAGCTGCAAACCAAACTGTTGCGCGTGCTTCAGGAGCGGGAGATCCAGCGGCTGGGAAGCTCGGAAACCATCAAGGTGGACGTGCGCGTGGTGGCGGCGAGCAATGCCGACCTGCTCGAAAGGGTTCGTCAGGGCAAGTTCCGCGAGGATCTGTACTATCGTCTCAACGTGGTTCCTCTGACGATGCCGCCGCTTCGGCGAAGGCGCGACGACATCCCGCTGCTGGCGGACCACTTCGTGGCGAAAGTCTGCCGAAGCGAAGGCATTCCCGTGAAGCGCGTGACGGTGGAGACCAAAGAGCGGCTGCGGGGCCTGGCGTGGCCCGGCAATGTCCGCCAGTTGGAAAACATGGTGGAAATGGGCGTCGCTCTGAGCGGCGATCGGGAGATTCTGGCGCCGGCGGATCTGGGTCTGACTCCGGCCAACTTCAAGGTAGTCCCCATGGAACCGCCGGTGTTGCCCATGGCTTTTCCGGAATCGATGGATTTCGATGCCGCGGTCGGTCATTTCGAACGATCCATTCTGGAGCAGGCCCTGGTAAAGACCGGCGGAAACAAGACGGCCGCCGCGGAGCTGCTCGGCCTGAAACGCACCACCCTGATCATGAAGCTGCGCGGCCTGCAAAGCTCGAGTGTCCTGCTGGAACGGGCCGGGTAGCGCGGTGCACAAGAAGTAACCGGGTGGCGCGGACGATCGTATTTCGCCGTCTGCGTTGGGTCGAAAAAGGAGGCCGCCTTACAGGCGGCTGGACCCGCTGAAAGCGAGTCCGCAGGCAAGATTGCCTGCCCCACAATGCCATCCTGCCCCGCAGCGGCACTCATGCGCGGTATTGAACCATCGCGTGGAGCTTCAAGAGCAATTCGATCTCGTTGCGGGGCGCGCTCAAGGCGGCCGCGATGGTCTGCACGGATTCTCCACGGCGATGCATGCGAAGCGCCTGTGCGCGGCGGGTGAGGTTCAGGCTGGGGCTGGCGGTGCCCGGCCGTCTTTCCATGTCGGTGACGCTCTGGCGGATCTGGCCCAGCGCCGACTCCATCTCCTCGACCCGGCCAGCCAGGGCGTCTCCCGATTCCAGCGCTCTCTTGCGCACCACGCACACTTCCATCTTCACGGCCAGGAACAGCGTCAGGCACGCGATCAAGCCGGCTGCCAGCATTCCATACTGCGCCAGCGGATTCACAATCCAGTCCAGGTGCATCAGTTCTCTCTCCCTTCACCGGGGACCGCATCCAAGGCGGAGCCGGCATTCCATGCTTCCCGCGCGGCGGCGATCTCGGTAATGCGCACACCGTAATTGCCTCCGACCATGATGGCCGAGCCACGGGCGACCACTCGTCCGGTCACCAGGACCTCGACCGGGCTCTCGGCGGCGCGATTGAATTCGACGATGGAACCGGCCGTCAGTTTGAGCAGGTCGCGCATCAACATGCGGGTAGTGCCGAAGCGGACCATCATGGGCAACTCCATGTCCATCAGCAGGTCCATGGTGGCGGTGTTGCGCGCGGCCGTATCGCCGGAATCGGCCGGCGGCGTCATTCCCGAATCGGGATGGTAGGGCGACGAGGGGTTCATGCTCTTTTCCTTGGTTCCACCGACCACACTCTTCGCAGGTGGCTGCGCAGCCTCAAGATGGCCTGAACGCGCAACTGGGCCACGCGGGAAAGATGCAGGCCGACGATTTTCGAAATCTCGCCCAGGTTCAGCTCTTCGTAGTAGTACAGGTTCAGGATGGTGCGCTCCAGCTTGGACATTCTCTCGATGGCCAGCGCCAGAATCCGCTCCAGCTCGGCGCGCTCGACCAGGTGAGAAGGCCAGTTCTCCTCGTCGTCGGAAATGAACCGGAGCATGCTGCATTCCTCGCCGTCGCTGGAAACGCACTCCAGACGTTCCAGGTTGATGGCCTGAATGCCGCTCAACCACTGTTGGTACTCGGCGTGAGGAACGCGCAGCTCGGCGGCGATTTCCTCCTCGCCGGGCTCCCGTCCGAGGCGCTGTTTGACCTGTTGTATGGCCGCTTCGATGAGCTTGGCCTTCTTGCGTGTTTCGCGGGGGGCCCAGTCCAATCCGCGCAGGCTGTCGAGGATGGCGCCGTGAATCCGGCGTTCGGCATAGGTCTTGAGCTGGACGTTGAGGGAAGGGTCGAAGTTGTCGATGGCCTCGATGAGGCCGACCACGCCCGCCGAAATCAAATCGTCCAGGGCGATGTGCGGCGGAAGCCGGTCGTGAATGCGCCGGGCGATCAGGCGCACCTGCGGCAAATGCTGCAGCACCAGGGCCTCGCGCTGCAATACGCCCTCGTTATCCAGCGCGCAATACGTTTGTGCCGAACTAGTCGCCATTGGCCCTCTACGCCACTGCCCGGAATGCCTGGGGCAATTCGCGTACCAGACACTCGACGATGCGGGCCTTGGTGGCCGGCTCCATGTCCTCGGGTATCGCCTGCCCGGTGGAGAAGAAGGAAAGGGGTTTGCCGGTGCGGGCGGCCTCGCAATACATTGAGCCGGTTGCATCGGTTTCATCGAGCCGGGTAAACAGCAGCTTGGCCGGCTGGAAGGCCTGAAACAGGTCGACGGTCCGCTGCAGGTCGGCGGTGCGCATGGAAGCCGTCAAAACCAGATGCGTGTCAATATCCGGACGCCCGCGGAGGAAAGCCGCGAGGTCCTGCCCGAATTCCTCGATGGACGCCGCCGTCAAGCCGGGAGTGTCGATCAGGAGCAGGGTTTCGGGCGGGGCCGTGTCGATGGCCTGCGCCAGCGCCACGGTGGTTTCCGCGAGGGTGAAGGGAACTCCCAGAATGGCCGCATAGGTTCGCAATTGATCCGCGGCGCCGATACGGTAGTGGTCCATGGAGAGCAGGCGAACCGCACGCCCCGCGGCGAGACCGCGCGTGACGGCGAGTTTCACCAGGGCGCTGGTCTTCCCCGCGCCCGGAGGACCCACCAGGGCGGAGATCCGGCCGATTTCGGGAGCCACTTCCAAGCGGTTTTCCAACTCCTCGGTGGTTTCCCGGATCAGGTCCTCGGTGCTCCAGGCGGGCATGGATTTCGGACGGCCGATCATGACTACGCCACGACCCCGCAGCCGCTGCTGAACGGCCGCCTCGATTTCGGCGGCCAGTGCCCGGGTGACGCCGGCTTTCAAGAGTTCTTCCCCGATGACGGTGGGGCACTCCGGCTGGTGGTCGGCGCCGGGCGCCAGGCGGCCCACCATTTCGCGCAGCTCTTCCATGCGTTGCCGCAGATCCGCGACGGGATCGACGGCGGCCGGCGAGGCGCCGGCCGCGGGTGGCGCCGGCGGGCGGATTCCGAACACCACTTCGCACTCGCCCAGGTGGCGGGCTTCGGGCGGCGCTTCGCGGGTATTCATCAGCAGGGCGTCCGGGCCCAGCTCGACGCGGGCGCGTTCCATGGCGTCCACCACGGAAGCGGCGAAATAGGACTTGATAAAGAGTCGCGAATCGTTCTCGGTAGATGGCATGGTTACTGAATCACCCCCAGGGACAGGACTTTGGTTTCGACGGGTATCTCGTTATGCGAGAGGAAGCAGATGTTGCGCATGGTCGGTTCGACAATCTGGCGGAAGAAGTAGCGCGATGCCGAGCTGGCGATCACCGCCACGGGTGTTTCCGGATTGCCGGCTTTCAGGTTGATTCGCCGCAGCACGTCGCGAATCGCGGTTGGGCCGAGTGTCAAGTGGCTGTTTTGTTCGCCGTGCTCGACGGCCGACTCCACGGATTGCTCGAGCGCGGAGTCGAGCAGATAGGCGGGCAGCTCGCCGCTCGAATTCAGGTAGGGTTTGACCACCTGGCGGCGCATGGACTGACGCACGAACTCGGTCAGAAGGATCGGGTTTCTGGTGGTGGGAGCGGCTTCGCCCAGGGCCTCCAGGATGGTCACGGAGTCGCGAATGGAGACCCGCTCGCGGAGCAGATTCTGAAGCACGCGCTGGACCGCGGCCAGGGGCAGCAGTTTGGGGACCAGGTCTTCCACCGCCTTGGGATGTTCGGCGGCCACGCGGTCGAGGATCTTCTTGGTATCCTGGCGGGACAGCAGCTCGTGGGCATGACGGCGGATGGTCTCGGCCAGATGGGTGCCCAGGACGCTGACGGCGTCGACCACGGTGAAGCCGGTTCGCCGGGCGCGCTCGGCCTGGTCCGAGGGGACCCACCAGCCGGTCATTCCGAAGGCCGGATCGCGCGTCTGGCGGCCCTCCGGAGGGGTATCGACCTTTCCCACGGGGATGGCCAGCTCGCAGCCGGGCGGCAGCTCGTAGCGCGCCACCTCGACGCCTTTGAGCAGGATGACGTATTCGTGGGCCTTCAGCGTCATGTTGTCGATGATGCGCACGGGGCCCAGCAGAAACCCCAGATCGGAGGCGAGCTGCCGCCGGATTCCGCCAATTCGCTTGATGAGCGGGGATTCCTGGCCGCCGGCGACGAACTTGACCAGGCCCAGGCCCATCTCAAGGGCAATGGGTTCCACGCGCAGCAGGCTATCGAGGTTGTCGGCGGAGGCGGCGGGTTTGGCGACCGCATCCGATTTGGCGGTGGCGGCCTGCTTCTTGCGCATGTTCCAGGCGATCGCGCCCAAACCGCACCCCATCACCAGGAATGGCACCATGGGAAGCCCCGGAAAGACGGAAAGCACCACCAGTACGCCGCTGGAGAGGAACAGCGGCTGGGGGCTGCCGAACAACTGCTTCTGAACATCCGCGCCGAGGCGCTCGTCGGTGCTGGCGCGGGTCACGATCAAGCCGCCCGAGATGGAGATCATGAGCGCCGGGATCACGGTCACCAGACCGTCGCCGATGGTCAGCACGGTGTAGGTTTCGAGGGCGCGCCGCAGGTCCATGCCATGCTGCAGGACGCCGATCAGGAAGCCGGCGATAATGTTGATGCTGGTGATCATGATGCTGGCCACGGCATCTCTCTGGGTGAAACGGGAGGCGCCGTCCATGGCGCCGTAGAATTCGGCCTCGCAGGCCAGCATCTTGCGGCGGCGGCGCGCTTCGTCTTCATCGATCAGCCCGGTGCTGAGGTCCGAATCGATGGACATCTGTTTGCCGGGGAGAGCATCCAGGGTGAACCGCGCGGTGACTTCCGATATGCGCACGGCGCCGTGGTTGATGACCACGTATTGAATGGCGATCAACACCAGGAAAATGACCGCGCCGATGATATAGTTTCCGCCCACGACGAAGTTGCCGAAGGACTGGATCACCTCGCCGGCGGCCGATGTTCCGGTGTTGCCGTTCATCAGGATCAGCCGCGTGGAGGATATGTTCAGCGACAGCCGGAACAGCGTCAACAACAGGAGCGTGGTGGGGAAGACGCTGAACTCGACGGGGCGGCGTATGTACATCGCGACCATCATCACGACCACCGACATCATGATGTCGGTGACGATGAGAAGGTCCAGGGCGAAAGGGGGAAGCGGAGTGATGAGGGCGATGACGATCCCCAGCACCGCCAGCGGCACGCCGACATCCCGCCAGGTGGCGAGGTTCATCCCGGACATTTGTTTCAGCGCCGCTGCCTTACCCTGTGCCAAGTCCGATGCTCCTTTTCCGAAAGCGGTCAGCGATCAACTCTGTTGCCGATAGCTCATGCGGGCAGCCTCCCGTTCATGAGGCGGTGAATGTAGGCCAAAATCTCCGCCACGGCGCGGTAGAACTGCGCCGGGATCTCCTGTCCAACGTCCACGGATTTGTACAGCGCCTGGGCCAGCGGCGGATTCTCCACCAGGGGCACCTGGTTATCGATGGCCCTCTGCTTGATGCGCAGCGCCAGGTAGTTCTTTCCCTTGGCGACCACCGTGGGCGCGCCCGCGGAACTCATGCTGTAGCGGAGCGCCACGGCGTAGTGCGTGGGGTTGACGATCACGGCCGTAGCCTTGGCGACTTCCTGCATCATGCGGCGGCGCGCCACGTCGCGCCGCAAGCGCCGGATGCGCTGTTTCATCAACGGACTGCCTTCCACTTCCTTGAGTTCGTCGCGGATTTCCTGCTTGCTCATGCGCAGGTCCTTCTGGTACCGGCGCTTCTGGCGGAGCAGATCCACGGCCCCGAAGATCAGGAATACGAACGACGCCTTCCACATCAGCGTCTGAATGGAATTGCCCACTTGGGCGGCGCCCGCGGTGACGCTCTTGAGGGGCAGCGAAAGGAAGGCATTGAAATCGTCCCGCACCAGGAAATACACGGCCGAACCAAACACCGGCAGCATGACCAGCGCCTGCAGCAGCGCCGGGATATTCTGGCGAGGCAGCTCGCGCAGGCGGTTGGCCGGGTTGAGGCGCTTGGGATCGGGCGCGAGCTTTTTCAAGCTGACGCCCAGGCGCGTGACCATGAACTGCGTCGCCAGGGTGACCACCATCAGAACCAGGCCCAGGACGGCCAGCGGCATGAAGGTCCTCTCGATCAACTCGACGCTCAAATTCAGGATGAAGGCCGGATCGAGGTTGGGGGCCAGGGCATGGTGCAGCAACTGGGCCATGGTCTGGTGGGTAGCGGTGATCCAGGTGGTGCCCCAGGAGCGCAGCATGGCCACGAAGGCCAGGAATTGGATGGAACCCACAAAGACTCTGGCCGACGGGAAGTTGCCATCCTCGCGCGCCTTTTGCAGGCGCCGTTGAGTCGGTTGCTCGGTCTTTTGTCCCTGGTCGGCCATGGCTAGTGAACCAGCAGTCCTTTCGCCGCCGCCAGGGCCCTTCCCATGTCGGTCCGCATGACGGACGGTACCAGCACCAGGATCCAGCCGAAAACCGTCAAGGCCAGCATCATCTTGATCGGAAACGCGATGGTGAGCAGTTGCAACTGGGCATTCACGCGGCCCAGCAAGGCCAGCGAGATGTCCACCATGGCCAGAACGGCGATGACCGGCATGGCCAGCCGGACGCCAGTGGAGAACATGGCGGCGCCGTTCGACAGGAGACGCTCGCCCATGCCGCGCGACAGGACGAAGGATCCCGCCGGCAAGATTTCCAGACTCCTGGCGAAGACTCGAAGGACCTCCCGGTCGAGTCCGGCGGCGAAGAATAGCAGCCCGGCCGCGAGCTGGGAGAAGATCACCAGGATGCCGGAATCGGCTTGCGTGTTGGGATCGACCATGGAAGCGAACCCATAGCCCGCCTGAAGGCCCAGGGTCTGGGCCCCCACCAAGAGCGCTTCGGTGACAAATGCGACGGCCAGGCCGATTCCAATTCCCAAGGCGGCTTCGGAGATGGTCCACACCACCAGCAGCGCGATGGATATCTCGGGGCTAACCCGCGGCCACTGCGGAAACAGGGCCATGGTGATGCAGACCGAGAGGATGATGCGCGCCATGTCGGCAACCGATTTCATGCCGGGCAGCGGCAGGAACACGAAGACGCCGCCGATGCGCGCCAGGGTCACCAGGAAGCCCAGCAGCGTGGCCGTGGAAAGCTGGAGCTCACCGTGCATAGCGGCTCAGGTCCCCCAGGATTCCGACGGTGTACGACATGAGCTTCTGAAGCATCCAGGGCAGCGCCAGGATGAAGGTTGCCAGGAAGGCGCAGAGGCGCGGAATGGTGTTGAAGCCGGTGTCCTGAATGGAAGTGACAATCTGGACCAGGCTGATGACAATGCCCGCCACGAACCCCACCGCCAGCAGCGGGGCCGACAGCCAGAATGCCATCATGAGTGCCTGTCGCAGAATCTGGATGACGAATTCGGGCGTCATGCGTAGAACCCTTTCATGAGGGAACCGATGACCAGGTTCCACCCGTCGGCCAGCACAAACAGGAGGATCTTGAAGGGAGCCGAAATCATGACCGGCGGCAGTTGGACCATTCCAATGGACAGGGTGACGGACGCCACCACCAGATCGATGATGAGGAAGGGCAGAAACAGGACGGCGCCGATCTGAAATCCGGCTTTCAGCTCCGAAAGAATGTACGCCGGAATCAGCACTTGCAGGGGCAGCTCACTGGCGTTGCGAGGCGCGGGCAGGTGGGAGATGCCCACAAACAGCGCGACGTCTTTCTCGCGGGCGAACCGTATCATGAAGGTCTTGAGCGGTTTACTGCCCGCGTCGAACGCCTCGCTCGCGGTGATCTGCTTATTCTGGAGCGGTTCCCAACCCTGGTGATACATGTCCATGGCCACGGGCTGAACGATCATCATGGTCAGGAAGAGCGAGATTCCGAGAAGCACCTGGTTGGAAGGAGCCGTCTGCGTGCCCAACGCCTGGCGGAGGAAGTGGAGGACGATGGCGATTCGCAGAAACGGGGTGATCGACATGACCACCGCGGGCAGCATGGTCAGCAGCGTCAGCAGAATGACGATCTGCATGGGCACGCTGAGCGACTCGCCGCTCTTGCTCATGTTGATGCCGAACAGCGAGTCCGTCGAAGAGGAGGCGGCCCCCAGGCGAGTGGCGGCGAGGAGCAGCCCGAACCAAATCGCGCTAATCCGGCGGGTCATCGGGGTGCCGTCCTTCGATCCACGGATTCGGCGACGCCGTCCAGAATCGAGCAGCCGCCCGGCGAGGCCGCGATCAGCATGGTCCGATCCTCCACGCGCACCAGGTACAGGGAATGCTGCGGGGTGAGCGCCAGGCGTTCGATCACGCGCATGGATTTGGTCTTGCCGCCGCCGGGGCCCCTGACGGCAAACTGCGCCATCCCTTTGCTGCGCAGCCACCAAAGGGAGCCGCCCAGCAGCGCCAGTACCGCGACCACGCCGAGGACTTGTTGAACGCCTTCCATCAGTCCTGGCTCCCGAAGCGGACCATGCGGACGACTTCCCGCTGGCCGCTACTCGAGAATTCTCCGGCGCCGACGCGGGCGCGCCCGCCCAGGCGCATGGCGGGCGCCGCCACGGCCGCCTCAACGTAGACGGGCGCGTCATCCAGCAACGAAATTGGTTCGGGGGCCTGCATGGGCGTTTATCAGCGAATCAAGCCAATCAGATCCTGGGTCATCTGGTCGGCGGTGGTGATCACGCGGGAGTTGGCTTGATAGCTCCGCTGAAACGTGATGAGGCTGGTGAACTCGGTGGCGATGTCGACCGTGGAGGATTCGAGGGACTGCCCCGCGATCTGTCCGAGGCCGCTGCTGTTGGCCGCCCCGATGGCAGGCGCGGAAGTGGCGGCGGTGGGCCGCAGATTGTTCTCTCCAACCGCCAGCATGCTTCCCGGATTCTCGATGGAGGCCAGTGCGATCTGTCCCACCGTGGCCGACTGCCCGTTGGAGTAAGTCGCCACCAGCAAGCCTCCGTTGGAGATCCCGACTTTGGTGATCTGGCCCGCGGGCGAGCCATTCTGAGAGGTGGCCGAGATCCCGCTGGACTGCGCGAATTGCGTAACCAGGGCGCCGCTGGAGTTGTACAACTGCCAGTTGATACTCATGTCGGCCGCGCCGTCGGCCAGTCCGGCGATGGTCACCGGAATGGTACCGGTGGCAATTGGCGGGTCGGTCAATTGCCCGGTGCCGTCGAAGGTCAGGGTGCCATGGGCCAGGGGGGTCGCGCTGGGCGTCGTGAGGTCGGCGTCGGGGATGGAGATGTCGTAGTCCCACTGATTCGCAGCCGTTTTGGTAAACGTCATCGTCAGGGTGTGGGAGCCTCCCTGTGCATCCACCACCTGGATGGGGGCGGAGTACGTGCCGTTGGTTCCGGCGGCCGTTCCGCTGGCGTTCAAGTTGACGGTCGCGGTCATTGTGGTGGTCACTCTGGCCGGCGTAACGCCATTGAGCGGGACGACGATATCGCTCACGGCCGCGTTCGAATTCAACACTCCGCCCACGGAATTCCAGCCTTCCACGCTTTGTCCCGTGGCGGTCTGCAAATGGCCGGTGGGGTCGAGCGTGAAATTGCCGGCCCGCGTGTAGAGGAGTTGTTGGTTGGAGTCCTTGACCACGAAGAAACCGCTGCCTTGAATAGCGGCGTCGAACGACCCGGTGGTCTGCGTGATGGAGCCTTGCGTGAACTGCTTGACTGAATCCGCGCTGCCGACGCCCAGCCCCACCTGGCCGGTGGCCGAGGCCCCCGCCAGTTGCTGGCACATCAAGTCTTGAAACTCCACTGTGTCGGCCTTGTACCCCGTGGTGTTGAGATTGGCGAGGTTGTTGCCAACGATGTCGATAGCCGTCGAATTCGCGGAAAGTCCGGAAAGCGCTGTATTGAATACGGTAAACATGTCGTTGCTCCTTGTCTCTACGTTTGGGAACTGCCTTGCGTCGCGGTTGTGCCGGTGGTGGCGGTGCCGTTCAGTTGGGTTTCAATGTCGCCGCGGATGCCGATGACTTGCTCCAACTCGCTGAACTGCGCCAATTGGGAAACGAATTGCGTGCTGTCGGTGGGAGACAGCGGATCCTGATTCTTGAGCTGGGCCACCAGCAACTGCAAGAACATCTGCTCGTTGGGGGCGGCGCCGAGGGCCGAAGACGCGCTGGAACTGGTGGTGCCCGAGGTGGTCGAGCTGGTGATGGGGCTAATTGGTGAAGCCATGGAATTCTCCTGTCGATCTCTCTCCACCGCCCGCGAGGTTGCCTTCGAGTTCCTCAACCCACTTGGGACGATTGGATTGGTTGTGGTCACGCTGGCCGCGTTCCTGCTGCGACCAGCCAGGTTGCGATTGCGAGTCGGGGTTCCGGGAATCGGACGATCGGGTGTGCGCCTGACTGGAGGGCTCGGAGCCGCTCACCATTCCCGCCGGGCGCCAAGCCTCCGTGCGATAGCCGCCCTGATCGAGGCGGTTCACCAGCTCCGGCAGCCCTTGGCGGAGGCCATGCGCCAGGTCGGCATCGCCGGTCCGGACCGCGATGTGTAACTCGCCTTCCCGCTCGACGACCCGAAGCTCCACGCCCTCCCGATCGGACTGCGCCACCTGTATCGAAAGGTCTTTCAGCGGCGCCGCCTTGGATGCGCTCTCTTCGGCGCGAAGGGGTGTGGCCTCCGGGCGCTCCGGCGGACGGGTGGCGGACTGGGCGGCGGTCTGGGCGGCTAGTTGCGCTCCACCGCGAGCAGGGGCTTCGCCAGCCGCCCAGGCGCCGGTGCGGGATGTTTCGGTGTGGAGCCTGGTGGCCGGTGGTGGGTCCGCCAAGTCGACCCGCCGGGGTTCCCTGGTGGGTGCGCTCTGGGCGCTCGCAGCCACGCTGGCCTGTGGCTTCACCTTGACGGCGACTGCCAGGTCCGCGGGAGCTGGTTCGGCTTTGCCTGGTGTTCCCGCATCCGCGCCTGCGGCGCGCGGCTCCGGACCACTCACGGTCAGCCCGGGTTTCTCCGGTGTGGAACCCGGTACCGCCGGGGGCGCGATGCCGGTATCCGAGGGCGCAGCCGGGGCGAAGGGTAGACGAGCTATGGTGGAGGCCGCCTGTGCCCCCGCGCGATTGGCAGCGACTACTGGCGCCGAGTCCGCACCGTCGGGTGCGCCGGACGCCGGATCTTCGACTCCGTCCTTGGCGATTTGGGAGAACCTGCGAGAGGCTGGCGGTGCCTGCGGCTGGAGCGAGATTGCCGCCGGGGCGGCCAGGTCCGGGTTGCCGGTTTCCTTCCCTCCAGCGGGGAATTGAAGCGCGTCCGAGGCAGGCGAGCCGTGGTCGGACGATTTGCCGCCGCTTTGAGCCGGTGTGGCCGATTCACCGGGATTCGGGACTGGATTCGGGGATGCCGCCTGTTGGAACCAGGCAGCCAGCGGCACGGGAGGGGCCGGGGCACTCGGCGCACTTGCGGGGCTGGCGTTCTCGCCCACGCCACTCGCGAGGCGCCCGGTGGGGCGATCTGCCTGCATCGCGACGGACGCCCTGGTCCAACTCGGGATCGCTGAGAAACCAATCTTGCCAGGAACGGGCTGGGCGCTGGCAGCGGGGGCCAGTTTGGCTGTCGCTGTCGCCGGTCGCGGTGTGGCAACGGCCTCCGCGGTGGAAGTGCTCGGGCGCTGGGCGCGTCCGGTGGCGCCGGCTGGCTTGCCGGCGGCCGATTCGCCGCCGCCCTGAGCGGGCGCGGCCGATGCATGGGGATTCCAGACTGGATTCGGGGATGCCGCCTGTTCGACCCAGCTACCCAGCGGCATGTTGGCGGCCGGGGCACCAGACGCAGTCGCGGGACCGGCGTTCTCGCCCACGCCGCTCGCGAGACTCCCGGTGGGGGGGGCGCCCTGAATCGTGCCGGACGCCCTGGTCCGGCTCAGGCTCGCTGAAGAGCCGATCTTGCCAGGAGCCGGCAGTACGCCGACAGAGGGGGCCAGTCCGGCGGTTGCCGTGGTCCGTCGCGGTAGGGCGGCGGTCTGGGTGGTAGAAGCGCTGGGGCGTGCGAATTGCCGGCTGGTCACGGCCAGCTTGCCGGCGCCGGAGCCGCTCGCCGCGAGAGGGGCTGCGTCCGAATTGGCGGCGGCCGATTCGCCTCCGCCCTGAGCGGGCGTGGCGGATTCATGGGGATGTTGGACTGGATTCGGGAATGCCGCCTGTTCGGCCCAGGCAGCCAGCGGCACAGTGGCCACCGGGGCACCCGGCTCAGTTGCGGGGCTGGCGTTCTCGCCCACGCCGCTCACAAAGCTCCCGGTGGGGCGGTCGCCCTGAATCGTGCCGGACAGCCAGGTCCGGCTGGGGCTCGCCGAGAAACCGAGCTTGCCAGGAAGCGGCTGGGCGCTGGGAGAGAGGGCCAGTTTCGCCGTCGCCGGCCGCGGTATCGCAATGCCCTCAGGGGTGGAAGCGCTCGCGGGCGCGCAGCGTCCGCCAGGCCCGACCATTGGGCCGACATCAGGTCTACCTGGAAAGTAGGTTGCAGACGTCACGAAACGGCGCACTAAGGGAGCGCTATCGGAATCCAGTTCGGAGGTTCCGCCAACCGCCGCGTCCGACTGCTGGCTCGGTGAGAGGCTGGGCTGCGCCGATGCGCGACTGGAGGGGAGCGGGAGGGCGGGCGGCAGCGCCTGCCCCACCAGTGTCGCGGAGGCCGATTGCGGCTGCCCAGTTGCGCCGTCGGGGACCGGTGTGACGAAGGTCGGCGGTGGTACCGAAACCCGGCCGTCTTGGAGTGGGAGGGCTGGCGGCACCGCCTGCCCCACCAGTGTCGCGGAGGTTGGTTGCGGCTGCCCAGTTGCGCCGTCGGGGACCGGTGTGACGAAGGACAGCGGTGGTACCGAAGCCCGGGTGTCTTGGAGTGGAAGGGCAGGCGGCACCGCCTGCCCCACCAGTGTTGCGGAGGCCGATTGCGGCTGCCCAGCTCCGCCGTCGGGGATCGGTGTGGCAAAAGTCAGCGGCGGCACCGAAGCCCGGCCGTCTTGAAGCGGGAGGGCAGGCGGCAGGGCCTGCCCCACCGATGTTGCGGAGGCCGATTGCGGTTGCCCAGTTGCGCCGTCGGGGACCGGTGTTGCGAAGGTCGGCGGCGGCACCGAAGCCCGGGTGTCTTGGAGTGGGAGGGCAGGCGGCAGGGCCTGCCCCACCGATGTTGCGGAGGTCGATTGCGGTTGCCCAGTTGCGCCGTCGGGGGACGGTGTGACGAAGGTCATCGGTGGTACCGAAGCCCGGGTGTCTTGCAGTGGAAGGGCAGGCGGCAGCGCCTGCCCCACCAGTGTTGCGGAGGTTGGTTGCGGCTGCCCAGTTGCGCCGTCGGGGGACGGTGTGACGAAGGTCAGCGGTGGTACCGAAGCCCGGCCGTCCTGGAGTGGGAGGGCAGGCGGCAGCGCCTGCCCCACCAACGTTGCGGAGGTTGGTTGGGGCTGCCCAGCTCCGCTGTCGGAGACCGGTGTTACGGAGGTTACCGGAGCCCCGGGGTCTTGGAGTGGGAGGGCAGGCGGCAGCGCCTGCCCCACCAGTGTGGCAGAGGTTGGTTGCGGTTGCCCAGTTGCGCCGTCGGGGGACGGTGTGACGAAAGTCAGCGGTGAGGGCGGCGCCAGGTTCGTGGGGGCGGACACCATGAGGTGATCTCCCCGCACCATGCTGGACAGGGCTGTCCAGTTCGAACCGGCCGGGGCGGTCGTCGGGCTGGCGTTGGCGGAGGCCGCCAACTGCTGAAAATCCTGGAACTGCCTGGCGAATCCGGGCTGGCCAGGGACGACCGGCGGGTCCAGCGAGAAAGGCAGCGACAGTTTGGAAACCGGGCCACTCGCACTGGAAACCGGGGATGTGGGCGTCACGGGGCCTGGGAATGCAGATCGGGCGCCAAACTACGGACCGTGTTCTTTCAATGGGATAAGGCGGGGCGGCGAGCGTTGAAGTTTTGACAGTCAACCCGGTTCGTCAAACTATTGACGAAGAAGAGATCTCTTATTCCTTAATATCGGCGGCATGTCCCAATGTTTCCTGCGTATTTTCGCGGAGTCCTTTAGGCCCCATACTTGCAACGGTCCTGGCGGGCTTATCTATGGACCCGCTAAGTATTGCAGCAACCAGTGGAATGCGATCCCGAATGGAATCGCTGTCGCTGCTGGCCAACAATCTGGCCAACGCGGCCACCAGCGGATATAAGAGCGACAGCGAGTTCTACGGACTCTATACGTCTCCGGATGGGGACTCATCCGGCGAGGGCTCGACGCTGCCGAATATCGAGCGCCAGTGGACGGATTTCTCGCAAGGCACGTTGCAACCCACGGGCAACCCGCTCGACGTGGCGCTCTCCGGTCCCGGCTTCCTGACAGTGGCCGGCCCCGGTGGGAACCTATTCACGCGCAACGGCAACCTGCATGTTTCCCCCACGGGCGACCTGGTCACGGGCGAAGGATTCACGGTCAAGGGCGTCGGCGGCGGCGCCATCCATCTGACCTCCGGGGCGTCCGTCGAGATCGCCGCGGACGGCACCGTGCGGCAGGGAGGCCGCACCGCCGGTCAACTGGCGGTGGTGAACTTCAAGTCCACGAATTCCCTGAAAAAGATGAGCGGCACGTGTTTCGAGAACACCGACTCGAAGAACCCTCCGGTGGCGGCCGGCGATGTACAGGTGCAGCAGGGGAAGCTGGAGAGCTCGAATGTGGCGGTGCCGGAAGCCGCCATGCGGCTGGTGGGGGTGATGCGGCAGTTTGAGATGTTGCAGAAAGCGGTGTCGCTCGGCGTGGAAATGGACAGCAAATCGATTCAAGAGGTCGCCCGCGTCGGTTAGCGGGCGTCCCGGGAGAGAACGGCATGATTGGAAGACTTACGCACAACTCCGGCGTTTCGCCGGCCACGGAGCTAACCCGGAAAGCGGAAAGCACTAAGACTCTTTGCCACACCCCTTTCGGCGATGTGATGGTGGATGAGCTTTCGACCGCCAACCGCGCGAGTGCATTCCCGGGCCGGAGAAGTGCGCCGGCCGTGGCGCAACCGGCGATCGTGGCGCGCGCGACGCAGGCAGCGGTCGCGACGGCCACGTCCACGGCGGGAACGGCGACGGCCACGTCCACGGCGGGAACGGCGAAGCCCGCGGCGGCGGCGCCCACGCAGCAGGCCGCGCCAGCCGCCGCTACTCCCCCGGAGAGCACGTTTCCCACGGCGGAATCCGTCTTCGGCGCCAATCCCTGGATCACCAACCCCACGGGGACGGCGCCGGACGGCAGCACGTACGGCTACAACCCTTTGTACTTCGCCACGCCCGCCACGGCAGCCAAGATTGCCCAGTTGGTGGGAGGAACAGTTGTGCCAAGCAACCAGCTCGCCAGCCTCGGCGGCTTCGCACAGCAACAGCCCAATCAGATGGTTCAGCTTTCGAACGGCACACTCATCAATGCCGGGCTGGTGGCCTCTTTTTACAACCGCGGGCTTTCACAGGCCTGCATCGACCAGATGATCCAAAACGAGATTCAAGGAACCTAACATATGATCCGCGCCCTCTACAGCGCCGCCAGCGGGATGACGGCTCAACAGCTCAACGTCGACAACATCGCCAACAACCTGGCCAACGCCAGCACCACCGGCTACAAGATGCGGCGCGCGCAATTCCAGGATCTGCTCTATCAGAGCATGACCCAGCCTGGCGCCTCCGCCGGACAGCAGACCACCGTGCCCACGGGCTTGCAGCTTGGCCTGGGCACGCGCGCCGCGTCCAACGAGATCATCTTCACGCAGGGCAATTTCTCGCAGACGGACAACCCACTCGATGTGGTGATCCAGGGAAATGGATTTTTTCAGGTGCGGCGCTCCACGGGAGAGATTGCCTACACGCGCGCCGGCACCTTCCAGCTCGACAAGACGGGCAATCTGGTGACCTCCGATGGCGACCCCATCGAGCCGGCCATCACCATCCCCTCCGCCGCCCAGTCCATCACCATCGCGACGGACGGCACGGTCAGCTACGTTCTGCCCGGACAGACCTCCTCGCAGCGCGCCGGGCAGATCCAGATTGCGGGATTTCAGAACCCGGCGGGGCTGAACAGTCTGGGCCGCAACCTGTACCTGCCCACGGATGCATCCGGAGAGCCCATCGTGGCGAATCCGGGCGGGCAGGAGGGCTTGGGCACGCTGCTGCAGGGCTACCAGGAGCAGTCCAACGTCAGCATCGTGGAGGAGTTCATTAACCTGATCGTGGCGCAGCGCGCCTATGAGGCCAATTCCAAAGTGGTCAAGGCGGCGGACGACATGTATCAGCAGGTCAACAATCTCCAGCGATGAATAGGTTATGCATGGCGCTGCTGTGGTTTGCGTGCCTTACTCCCGCGCAAACCACGAAGTGCGTGGAAGTGGAGGGAGACCGCATCCTGGCGCGCGAATTCGCGGTGTCCCTCCCGGGGTTTAGCCGGCTTTCGCCAGAGACCGCGATGGCCCCGGCTCCTCAGCCCGGCGTGCGCCGGTTCTTCCGCCCTTTTGAGCTGGCTGCGCTGGCGCATCGCTATTCCGTGGAAATCGACCCGGACGCGGCCGTGTGCTTCGAGCGGAAGACGGAAACGCTGGCCCCGGACCGGGTTGTGGAAGCCATGCGGATGGCGCTGCCGCTTGCGGATTTGCGAATCGAAGTGGTGGAGACCAGCCGCTATCCGATTCCGTTGGGCCGGCTGGAGTTTCGGCGCGAGAGCCTGGGAATTCCGGCATCGCCCTCGGCGCGCGTTCCGGTCGAGTGGCGCGGCAACATTGTCTACGGCGACAACCAGCGTTTTGGGGTTTGGGCGCGAGTTCTGCTGGTGGCCCCCGTGCCCCGGGTGGTGGCGGCCGAAGATCTCAAGAGGGGCGAGGCGATCGGCGCCAGCCAGGTGCGCGTGGAAACGGCCGACCGTTTTCCGATGGCCGGGGATGTGGCCGTGACGGTGGACCAGGTGGTGGGACGAGCGCCCCTGCGCGCCGTCGTCCCGGGGGCCGAAATCCATCTGGGGCAGCTCGTGCTGCCGCCCGATATAAGCCGCGGGGAAATGGTCGAGGTGGAGGTGCGCAGCGGGGCGGCCCATCTGGCCTTCACCGGGAAAGCGGAAACCGCGGGCCGCAGCGGCGACACCATCGCGATTCGCAACCTCTCCAGCAACAAGGTATTTCAGGCGCGCATCGAGGGGAAGGGCAAGGCCTTTCTCGATGCCGGCCGCGCCTTTGGGAATTGAAATGCTCTCGCTAAACAAAACTCTCCCCTGGCTCCTGATCCTGTGCGCATCGGGAGCGTCGGCGGCTGCCGACAAGAAGGCCAAGAAGCCCCCCGTACCGGGGGCCCTCGACAGGTACATCCAGGAGGCCCTGGCTCACCCCAGCTCGCCGCCCGCGCAGCCCTCGCCGGGGTCCCTTTGGTCGCCGGCTTCGCGGCTGGTCGAGTTGGGGAGCGATATGCGCGCCAGCCAGGTGGACGACCTGGTCACGATTGTGGTGGTGGAGAGCGCCTCGGCCGTGGTGCAGGGCGCCACCAAAACACAGCGCACGTCCGCCCTGAGCAGCTCGGTGACCTCACTGGCCGGAAAGAAGAGCGCCACCGGCGCGCTGGCGAATCTGGCCGGCGCCAACACGGCGTCTTCACTGGACGGGCAAGGCACCACCAGCCGCTCCGCCTCATTGAACACCACGCTCAGCGCGCGCGTCACGCACGTGTTGCCGAACGGCTACCTGGTGGTAGAGGGCAACAAAGAGGTGGTGGTGAACTCGGAACACCAGATGGTGACGGTTCGCGGGGTGGTCCGTCCGGCGGATCTGGCCACCAACAACTCCATCCAATCCGACCAGATCGCCCAGATGGAGATCAAAGTCGACGGCAAAGGCGTGGTCAACGATGCCGTGCGCCGTCCCTTCATCCTGTGGCGGCTGATCATGGGATTGCTGCCTTTCTGAGGGGACACTATGAAACGGATTCTGGCGGTTTCGGTTCTGCTGGCTGGGTATCTGGGGAGCGATGCGGCCGCGGCGACCCGCCTCAAAGAGCTGGTGTCCCTGGAAGGGGTCCGCGACAACCAGCTCATGGGATATGGCCTGATGGTGGGGCTGAATGGCACCGGCGACCGGCGGCAAACCGTCCTTTCCGCGCAGAGTCTGACCAATCTTCTGGAACGCATGGGGCTGACCGTGTCTCCGACCGCGATTCAGGTCAAGAACACCGCCGCGGTCATGGTTACCGCCACCCTGCCTCCCTATGCCCAGCCCGGATCGCGCATCGACGTGACGGTTGCGGCCATCGGCGATTGTTCCAGCCTGCAAGGCGGCATCCTGCTGATGACTGGTCTGCGGGCTCCCGACAACCAGGTCTACGCGGTGGCCCAAGGGCCAGCCGTCCTGGGCGGCTACGTGGCCGGCAACGGCGGCAACACCCAGGTGGTCAATCATCCTACCGTGGGAAGGCTTCCCGGCGGCGCCATCATCGAACGGGCCGCCCCCACTCTGAAGATCGGGAAAGACGTCCGTCTGCAACTGCGGCAAGCCGATTTCACGACGGCCGCGCGCATTGCCGAGGTTCTGAACAAGCGGTTTGGCGACGTGGCGCACGCCGAAAGCTCGGCCGTAGTGGCGGTGGGATTGCCGGCGGAATTTCAGAAGAACCCAACCGAATTCGTGGCCGAATTGGAACGGCTTACCGTCGAGACCGACAGAGCCGAGCGGATCGTTGTGAATGAGCGCACGGGCACCATCGTCATGGGGAAGAACGTTCACATCTCGCCGGTGGCCATCATGCAGGGCACCCTCTCGGTGGAGATTCAGACCGAGGCCCAGGTGTCCCAACCCAACGCCTTGTCGACCGGTACCACGCAGGTGACGCCGCAAGTGTCGACGACTGTCAAGGAACAGGCCGCCCGCAACCTGATTCTGAAGGAGGGCGCCACGGTGGAAGAACTGGTTCGCGCGTTGAGCGCGATTGGCTCGACGCCGCGAGACATAATCGCGATCCTGCAAAACCTCAAGAGCGCTGGCGCTCTGGAGGCGGAATTGGAAGTGATCTAGTGGTCCGCGGCAAGCGGAGTAACGAGTATGCACTTGGTTGTGGGGCAGCCAATCGTGGCTGCCGCCGGCTTTCAGCCGGCGCGAAAAGGCCGCCTAAAAGGCGGCTGCGGGCAGGATTGCCCGCCCCACAAAAACAGGCAAAACTTCGGCCGCACTACACTGGCGGGGCTACGCCCCAGCCCGAAAACCGGCGGTTTTGGCTGACAGAAAACTTGACTCATTTGCATCGAGTTTCGAGCGTCAAGGAGTCTGGTGACCCGTCCCAATCATTTCGTTGCCGGTTAGAGGAGACTCGACTATGATTACATCCGTCCCAGGCGCTGCAACGGATGCGCTCGCCCCATCGGCGCATGGCGCCGACGACCCTGCCAAGATCAAAGACGCCGGGCGCCAGTTCGAAGCGTTGCTCATCGGCCAGATGCTGAAATCGATGAGGGACTCCGAAGGCGGCTGGCTGGGAACGGGCGATGACGAGGCTTCGTCCTCAGCCATGGAGTACGCCCAGGAGATGTTCGCTCAGTCGCTTTCCGCGAACGGCGGCCTGGGTCTGGCCACCATGGTGATGAAGGGCCTCAAGCCTCCCGATGAGCCCTAGGCGCTCCACCTATGCTCGCAGCCGCAATCCGCATTCCGCCACGCCGCGGCGGGGAACTCCGGGCCACTCTGCATCGCGCCGATCTCATGGGCCGGGGGGATGCTGGCGGCTTTCCAGGCTTCGGAAAGCGTCGTCAGCAAAGACTCCGCCTCCGCCAGCGGAGCATCCTGTTGCCACATGTTCGCCTCGGTCAGGCGCCGCCTGAGGTATTGGTACAACTCCCCCAGGTTCCGGCTGATGGCTCCCCCTTCAGCGTGATTCAGGGACCCTTCCAGCTCCGCAATGGCGCCGACCACCCGGCAAACCGACTTCGAACGCGCCACGATGTCTCCGGCCGCCAGGTGCCGGCGCGCGTCACGGACCGAATCGAGTGCGAATTGATACAGAATGCAGATCAGCTCCAGCGGGCTGGCCGAGAGCACACGGCTTTCGAGATAGGCGTCTTTCCACATGGCGGCCTCGGTTTATCTTCTTGCCGGCAGCCCGGCGCTTGCCATAATCCGCAAGACTTGTTCAGGGGGGAGTTGGCTCAGTACGTCGCCGCTCCGGCTGTCCACGATCTTGATGACCATTTTTTGGGTTTGGCTGTCGCGCGCGAATTGCAGCTCGCGATCGCTGCCCAGCAGTTCCGATTTGTTCAAAGCTCGAACGGCCGCGACCACGGTTTGCTGCGCTTCCACATCCTCGCGCGTCCTGGCAGTCGGATCGACGGGAACCGTTTGGCTGACTCCATACAACGAATGGATTTCCATAACCGATCCTTTCGGGTGGGGCTTCCTGCCCTTCCACTTATTAAGATCGACGAGACACGCTGGTATTCGAGTATATTTTCATGAAACTACGGCATTCACTTCTCTTGGCTCTGGCGGTTGGGGCCTCCGGTCTCGCTCAGGACGCTTCTCAGCCGGCCGATTCGAAACAAACCGGGCAGCAGCCAGTGGCCGGGCAGCAGGCAGTCGGCGGGCAGCAGCAGTCCGTTGCCGCCATGCAAGCGTCGCTGGCGGCCCAACGGGCCTCGATCGCCAGGCAGGTGGGCGACCGCTCGTCCGAATCGTTTTTCCTGCTCGGGCCGCCCTCCCAATCCGGGCTGGTTCCCGTTATGGCCCCCGAGGGCGATTGCGAACCGCTACCGGCCGCCCAACTCGACTCCCTCATCGAAGGTGCGGCCAGGCAGCAGAATCTACAGCCCGCGCTGCTGCGCAGCATGGTCAAACAGGAGTCCGGCGCGCGGCCGTGCGCCGTTTCTCCCAAAGGTGCCATGGGCCTGATGCAGTTGATGCCGGCCACAGCCGCTCAGTTGGGTGTCAAGGACCCCTTCAATCCGCAGGAGAACCTGAATGCCGGCGCGTTGTTCTTCAAACAGTTGCTGACCATCTACGACGACCTCCCGCTGGCACTGGGCGCCTATAATGCGGGTCCCGGCAAGGTGAAGGCGATCGACGGGATACCCGACATTCCCGAGACGCAGCAGTATGTTCAGAAGGTTCTGTCCGGGCTGCCAGCTAAGAAGTAACCGGGGGGCCGGG
>Ga0182021_10000556_pt1 | contig 40344 bp, 37 predicted proteins | sample 612E3MmetaG_FD_120493 | JGI IMG/M metagenome (GOLD analysis project Ga0182021, IMG submission 120493) | Permafrost microbial communities from Stordalen Mire, Sweden - 612E3M metaG (Illumina Assembly) | ecosystem: Environmental > Terrestrial > Soil > Wetlands > Permafrost | place: Sweden...
CGCGATCCTGCTGTCGACCGACTACGAGGACGCGCTGGACTGGTCCGACCGCGTCGTCGTCGTACGGGACGGTCTCGTGTGGCGCAACGTGCTCAGCAAGGACTGCACCGCCGACCAGCTCACGTTGTGGGCCCGCGAGGCGGAGAAGCGGCCGCGCCGCGTCTGGGAGGACGACGAGAGCACGGCCCTGGCCGAGGAGCTCGCGAAAGAGCAGGAGGCGGAGGAGTCCGGGCTCCGTGCCCAGGAGGAAGAACTGGACCGCCAGATCGTGGCCCGCGCCTCCCGCGCGATCGTCTGATCGATCTCAGGATTCGCTGAGTGCGCGCTCGAACGCTACGCGCGCCCTGCCGCCGAACGCCACGAGCCGTACGTCCTCGACGTCCGTCGCCGCGCCCTTGATCGCTTCCACGGCCGCGTCCGCCGCGTCGTCCAGCGGCCAGCCGTACGCACCGGCACTGAGCAGCGGGAACGCGACGCTCGCCGCGCCGACCTCGTCGGCGACGCGCAGGCAGCTCGTGTAGGCGGCGAGCAGCGTGGGCCGGCGGTCCTCCCGCGACGTGTACACGGGTCCGACCGTATGAATCACCCAGGTCGCCGGCAGCCTGCCCGCCGTCGTCGCCACCGCTTGTCCCGGCGGAAGCCCCGCCGGGAGCGTCGTCGCACGCAGCGCACGGCAGGCCGCCAGTATCTCCGGTCCACCCGCGACGTGGATCGCTCCGTCAACCCCGCCGCCGCCCAGCAGGGACGAGTTCGCGGCGTTGACGATCGCGTCGACCCGCACGCCTGTGATGTCGCCCTCGACGATGCTGATCCGCATGGAGCCACCCTAGGTCCGGTGCCTGACGGGGGCACGGGATCGGGCCAGACGTGGTGAGATGGCTCTCAGTGGGCTGGGCACACGGTGCTCCTCCCCCGTAGATTGCTTCTTACCCTCGTAACCCGTTGAAGGATCGTCCGTGTCGAAGCTCCAGGCCAAGCTCGTTGAACTGGTCGAGACGACGACCGGTGCGGAGGGTGCTGCGCTCATCGACATCGGTACGGGGATGACGCTCGCCCAGGCGGGTACGCCCGGCTTCGACCTCGACGTGGCGGCACAGGGGTTCGCAACCGCGGTCCGCTACCAGCTCCGCACGATCAGCGACCTCGGCCTCAACGACCTCGCCGAGGGCATGCTCATCTCCCAGGGCTCGCACCACCACATCTTCGGCGTGCGGACGACCGACAACCGTGAGGGCCTGTTGGTCTACCTCGCCGTACGACGCGACGGCGCGACGCTCTCCGCCGCTCGTCGCCGGGTCGCGATGATGACAGCCCGGCTTCCCGCCTGACTCAGGCGGTGCGCCCAGCGGTGCGCGACCGGCGCCACCACCAGGTCGCGAACATCACCACGAGGATCCCGATCGTCACGTACAGGGAGTAGTCGGCGTAGATCCTCACGATCCGTACGGCCGGCTCACCGATCTGCCATCCCAACCAGAGCCAGCCCGCCTGTGTCACCGCCGCAGTGATGATGTCGATGATGAGGAACTTTCGCAGCCTCATGCCGGACGCGCCGACGGCCGCGTAGATGAGGGCCATGGGGAGCGGAAGCGGGAGGTACGTGGCGACGACCGCGAGCGTCTCGTACCGGTGCGTGAACTTCAGCACGATCTCCGCGCGCCGCTTCGACATCTTGCTGTTGCCGGTGAACGTCTCGAGGATGACCGCGCCCCAGAGCTTCCCGGCCCACCAGTACACCCAGTCGAACTTGACGATCGACAGCGTCACTGCAAGCCAGTAGATGACGATCGACCCGCCATTGACCTCGAGGAACGCGCCGGTCGCGACCACGCTCGTCCGGCCGCCGTTGATGACGGCCGACAAGGGCGGGTTGGCCAGGAGCAGCGGCCGCAGCGGCAGCATGACGAGAGCCCAGACCCCCAGGATCGCGATCCCGGTGTAGCAGGCGATGTCGGCGCGCGTGGGCTTGTGGCGCCATGGAAGCCGCGGGTCGTCCCACCACTCCTTCGGGCCGCTGTCCGCGTCCTCGGGCTCGCCGGGAACAGCGTCCTCGACGACGATCTCGGGCTCGTCGGCGAGAGTCGCGTCGTGCGGTTCCTGCGTGTCGCTCACCCCGCGAGCGTACAGGTCAGGCCGAGCGAAGCTCCGCGAGCACCAGCGTGAGGTCCTCGCCGTCGAGGGTCAGTTCGGCCGTCAGAACGCCCAGAGCCCCGATCGGCTCCGCGTCGTCGGGGTGGCGCGGCACATGGATCGTGTACGAGCCGTACGAGATGAGGTCGTCGCCGTGGCGCTCCCCGGGCGCCAGCTCAACGCCGTCCGCACCGGTGCCGTGTACGGGAGTGGGCGCGGAAGCGCCCGCCGACACCGCCGCGCCCGTGTCGGCCTCCACGATCGTACGAAGCAGCTCGTTCTGGAAGACCGGATCGGCGACCGCGTCGTACGTCCAACGCGTCCCGAGCACCGAGTGGTCCATCGTGCCGATGAGCGCTTCCTCGCCGCCCTCGAGCGGTGCATCCCGGTAGGTGAGCGGCACCTGGTAGAGCACGCCGCCGCTCGTCACGAGCATGACCTGCACGCCGACGGCACCCTCGGGATCGACGAAGCGGAACTGGCCGACCACCGCCAGGTCGCTCGCGTCACCGCTGAACCACGGCTCCCCAGGCAGCCATGCCCTCATCACCTCGAGCTTGCTCGGGGTCAATGTCGCCTGTGTGTGGATCTCGGCTACGCCGGCCATAGCTCCTCCTTCGTCACGGTCAGCCTGCCAGACAATCCAAGCGAGCCGTCACGCAGCGCCTGGACGCTGAGAGGATTTGCCCACTCGATGCCCCCGAGAGCCCGTTTCGAACCCGTTGTGAGCATCGAGTGTGGGAATCGTGTCAGAGGCTCAGCCGATGACGTCTTGGGCCAGGATCTGCTCGCGCAGGATGTCGGCGTGGCCGGCGTGCTGGGCGAGCTCGGCGATGCAGTGGATGATCACCCAGCGCAGCGAGATGGGGCCGCGGCGGTTGCCGAGGATGGGCGCGTCCAGCGACATGCCGGCGATGCGCTGCCGTGAGGCCTCGCACACGGTGTCGTACCGCTCGAGGACCGAGGCGATCGTGTCCTCGTCGGTGAGCGTGAACGACTCGTCGACGCTGCTCGCGAAGCCGAAGTCGCTGCGCGGCCGGAACGTGATGCCCTCATCGAACCACGCGAGCTCGACGAACGTCGCGTGCTTCACCAGGCCGAGCAGCGTCGTCAACGACGGTACGAGCGACCGGCGCGCCTGCTCCTCGGTGAGCCCCTGGAGCGTGCTCCGCAGCTCGAGGCGGTAGTCGTCGAGGAATGCGTCCAGCATGGCCCGCTCGTCGGCGCGCCAGGTGTTGGCGGTGTCGCTCATGGCGGTCAGCGTACGGCGTCGCGCGCGGCGACGAATGCCTCCAGAGCCTTGTCCAGGTCCGCGCGGGTGTGGGCCGCGGAGAGCTGCGTACGGATGCGCGCCTTGCCCTGCGGCACCACCGGGTACGAGAACGCCCGCACGTACACGCCGCGCGCCACGAGCTCGTCGGCCATCCGCGACGCGACGGTCGCGTCGCCGATCATCACCGGCACGATCGGGTGGTCGGACTCCGGCACCTCGAAACCCAGCTCGTTCAGACCGCTGCGGAAGTACGCGGTGTTGTCGCGCAGCCTCTGACGCAGGTCTCCCGACGACGCCAGCAGGTCGAGCACCGCCAACGACGCCGCGACGATGCTCGGCGCGAGCGAGTTGCTGAACAGGTACGGGCGCGAGCGCTGCCGAAGCCACTCGACGATCTCGGCCGGCCCTGACACGTACCCGCCGGACGCCCCGCCCATCGCCTTGCCGAGCGTGCCGGTGATGACGTCGACCCGGCCCCGGACGCCGAGGTGCTCTGGCGTGCCGGCGCCCGTATCGCCGATGAAGCCGACCGCGTGCGAGTCGTCGACCATGACCAGCGCGTCGTGTGCCTCGGCGAGGTCGCAGATGCCCGGCAGCGGCGCGAGGTAGCCGTCCATCGAGAACACCCCGTCGGTCGCGATGATCCGGCGGCGAGCGCCCGATGCGGCCTCGAGCTGTACGGCCAGGTCCGACAGGTCGCGGTTCCTGTACCGGTAGCGCACGGCCTTCGACAGCCGCACGCCGTCGATGATGCTCGCGTGGTTCAGCTCGTCGGAGATGATCGCGTCACGCTCGTCTGTGACCGCCTCGAAGAAGCCTCCGTTGGCGTCGAAGCACGAGCTGTACAGGATCGTCGCCTCGGTGCCGAGGAACGCGGACAGCCGCCGCTCGAGCTCGATGTGGATGTCGGTGGTACCGCAGATGAACCGTACGGACGCCATGCCGAAGCCCCAGTCGTCGAGGCCCTTCCGCGCCGCCGCGACGACGTCAGGATGGTCGGCGAGACCGAGATAGTTGTTGGCGCAGAAGTTGATGACCTGCTTGCCGGCGACGGTGATCTCGCGTGACTGCGGCGACGCAAGACGCCCCTCCACCTTGTACAGACCGGCCTCACGAAGCTCCGCGAGCCCCGTGGCCAGCTCTTCGCCCCATCCGTACATGTGACTCCTCTTTCCCGGTCCTCAGGACCAGTGCATGACCACCTTGCCACCCTGGCCGGATGCAGCGGTGGCGAACGCCGTCTCATGCTCGGACGCGTCGAAGCGATCGGTGATGATGCCGGAGATGTCGAGGCCGGACTGGATGAGCACGCTCATGGCGTACCAGGTCTCGAACATCTCACGCCCGTAGATGCCTTTGAGCGTGATCATGTGGAACACCAGGGTTGACAGGTCGAGGGTGGTTTCGCCGGTCGGGATCCCGAGCATCGCGATCCGACCCCCGTGGGTCATGTTCGCGAGCATGTCCCGCAGCGCGGCGGGCGCCCCGGACATCTCCAGGCCGACGTCGAAGCCCTCGGTCATGCCGAGGTCCCGTTGCGCGTCGGCGACGGTCCCGCGGGCGACGTTGACGGTACGGGTGGCGCCCAGGCGAGTCGCGAGTGCGAGCCGCTCGTCGGACAGGTCGGTGACGACGACGAAGCGTGCGCCGGCGTGCCGGGCCACCATCGCCGCCATGATGCCGATCGGTCCGGCACCGCTGACGAGTACGTCCTCGCCGAGGCACGGGAACTGCAACGCGGTGTGGACGGCGTTGCCGAACGGGTCGAAGATCGCGGCGACGTCGATGTCTATCGCGTGCCGATGGACCCAGACGTTTCCGGCCGGGATCGCGACGTAGTCGGCGAACGCCCCGTCGAGCTGGACACCGATGCCTTGCGTCCGTACGCACAGATGGCGCCGTCCCGCGCGACAGTTGCGGCACTGCCCGCAGACGATGTGCCCCTCCGCCGACACCAGCTGTCCGATCTCCAGCCCCTCGACGGCTGCGCCGAGCGCGGCGATCTCGCCCGCGAACTCGTGGCCGATGGTCCGGGGCGTAAGGATCGTGCGCTGGGCCCACTCGTCCCAGGCGTCGATGTGCAGGTCGGTTCCGCAGATGCCGGTCGACCGCACCCGTACGAGCACGTCGTTCGGCCCGATGGTGGGGATCGGCACCTCCACGAGCGACAGGCCCGGCTCGGGGCCGAGCTTGCGCAGTGCCCGCATGGTGTCTGTCACTCCTCAGCCTCCGTTGCGTCGGTGGTGGTGTCGACCAGCTGGACGGTCTCGGGCGTCAGCGCGATGGTGGTGACGCCGGATCTCTGCTCGGTCTGGGCGCGGAGGATGCCCAGCTGCTCGGCGAGCGTGCGGGTCTTCTCCTCGAGCTGCGAGATCTCCACCGAGAACTGCACGCTCATGAGCAGCAGCATGATCGAGGCCACGAAGAAGACGAAGTTCGACGGTGTCTGGAATCCGAGGTGCTCGGCGACGAAGGGCAGAAGTGGAGGAAACACCGCGAAGACCACCACGCCGACGCTGAGAAGCGCCCACCACACGGTGAACCGCTCCTTCATCACCCGCCGTCGCATGAGGACGACCATGGTGGTGATCGTCGCGATGACGAACAGAAAGGGCAAGACGTAGCTCATGACGACTCCTGCATACGCATCTTGGCCGGCCGGGTCAGGGCTATGGCGAGCGCCAACATGGCCCTGATGAGGAAGACCGCGGCTTTCACCGGCGAGTGGCTTGGCACACCGCCGGCCCGTTCCCGCATGCTCACCCCCGCCTGCCGCACGACGAGTCCGCTGCGGGCCGCGATGACGAGGGCTTCGACCGTGTCGCCGAGGTACTCGGCGGGGTAGTCCCTCGCGTACAGCGCGTTGGCTCGCGGTCCGCACAGCTTGAGCCCGGATGTCGTGTCCGTGAGCTGCGTGCCGCAGACCCGGGAGAGCACGGCCGACAGGAGCTTCATCGCCCACTTGCGGGGACCGGCCACGGAGTACTCGCCGCGTCCCGCGAACCTCGCGCCGACGACGACGTCGGCCTGGGTCTCGTCCATGACCTCGACGAGGTGGTGGACCTCAGCGGGGTCGTGCTGCCCGTCCGCATCGATCTGCAGAACTTCGGTGTAGCCCTCGCGGACCGCGTACGAGAAGCCGGCCCGCCGTGCACCGCCGACACCGAGATTGAACGGCAGGTCGATGACGGCGACGCCCTTGGCGCGGGCCACGAGCGAGGTGTGGTCGGTGGAGCCGTCCGAGACGACGACGACGTCCCAGTCAGGAAGAACGTCCATGATCTCGTCGAGACAACCACCGATGGCAACCTCCTCGTTCCAAGCCGGCAGCACGATGAGCCGGCGGTGGATGGGCGGGGCGCCGAGCGACTGCACGTTTGTTGTCCTTCGGTTGGCGAACCGGATCAGCGTATCGAGATGGTCCGGGCCGTGGGAGAACCCCGGTCGCCCGAGCCGCGGGAACCGGAAGAAGGGGGTCGGATACGTCAGACTGTCCGGGTGAGCCAGGAAACGACCGGTATGGCGGCGGCGCGGCAGCTGTCCACCTGCTCGGCATCGGTGTCCCTCGCCCGGGCAGGAGTTCACCAGTGACAAGCGTCAGCGTCGTGATCCTGGCGTACGGGGCCGAGGAGTGGCTCGGAGCCGCGGTGTCCAGCGCGCTCGCCGCGACGAACGCCGAGGTGGTTGTCGTCGACAACGGCTGTACGAGCGATTCTGTCCGAAGCCTTCCCTCGAACGACCGCCTGCGCATCGTCACGCCTTCAGAGAACCTCGGTTTCGCCGGTGGCGTCGACATCGGCGTGGCCAGCTCTACGGGCGATGTCATCTGCATGCTCAACTCCGACGCCGAGCTCGAACCCGGCGCGCTGGAGTCGCTGGTAGCCGCGCTGGAGGACGGTGCGGATCTCGTCGGCGCCGTGATCCTGCTCGCCGACTCGCCGGAGCTGGTGAACTCGGCCGGAAACCCCATCCATGTGCTCGGCCTGGTCTGGGCCGGACACCTCGACGAGCCGCGCGCCTCGCTCGATCCCGACGAGCAGCCCACGACGCTGTCCGGCGCCTGCCTGGCCATGCGCCGCGCGACGTGGGACGACCTGGGAGGTTTCGACACCGAGTTCTTCGCCTATCACGAGGACGTCGACCTGTGCTGGCGCGCGCGGCAGCGAGGACTCACCCTGCGCCTGGTCCACGCGGCCGGCGTCCGGCACCACTACGAGTTCTCGCGCAACTCGCGGAAGATGTACCTCATGGAGCGCAACCGGCTCCTGTTCGTGCTCACCACGTACGAGGCGTCGACGCTCGCGCTGCTGGCGTTGCCCCTTGTCGCGTTCGATCTCGCGCTGCTGGCCGTCGCGTGGCGCCAGGGCTGGGCTCGAGAGAAGGTGCGCGGCTGGGGATGGGTGCTCCGCCACCTCGCGTACGTGCGCTCTCGGCGCCGGCGCGTGGCAGCCGCCCGGGTCGTGGGCGACGACGTGCTCGGGGACCTGCTGACGACGACATTTGACGCGCGGCAGCTGCCGTTGCCGGCAGCGGGACGTCCCCTGGAAGCCCTCCTGCAGGGATGGTGGCGGCTCGGTCGCCGGATCATCGGCCGGCGCGCGGTATCCGCGTAGCGAGGCTCCCGTGTGGTCCCAGGCCCGGACTTGGCGGCCCGCTGTTCCGTTGCAGAGGCAGGGCGTGAGAGGATCGCCAGCAGAGGAGGACACCTCCTCGTTCGTTCCACCAAGGATCGTCGGGCACGTACCGCCCGTGGAAAGGAATAGCTGTGGCTACTGTCACATTCTCAGACGCCTCGCGCGTTTACCCGGGGTCCGATCATCCGGCCGTCGACAAGCTCACCCTGGAGATCGGCGACGGCGAGTTCATGGTTCTCGTCGGCCCCTCCGGCTGCGGCAAGTCGACCTCGCTGCGCATGCTCGCAGGGCTCGAAGAGGTCAACACCGGCAACATCTACATCGGCGACCGCGACGTCACCGACCTGCCGCCGAAGGACCGGGACATCGCGATGGTGTTCCAGAACTACGCGCTGTACCCGCACATGACCGTCGCCGACAACATGGGCTTCGCGCTCAAGATGCAGGGCGTCGGCAAGCAGGAGCGCGCCGAGCGCGTCCTCGAGGCCGCCAAGCTGCTGGGCCTGGAGGACTTCCTGTCCCGCAAGCCGAAGGCGCTCTCCGGTGGCCAGCGTCAGCGCGTCGCCATGGGCCGCGCGATCGTGCGCCAGCCGCAGGTCTTCCTCATGGACGAGCCTTTGAGCAACCTCGACGCCAAGCTCCGCGTCTCCACGCGTACGCAGATCGCCGCGCTCCAGACCCGCCTCGGTGTCACGACCGTGTACGTGACGCACGACCAGGTCGAGGCCATGACGATGGGCGACCGCGTCGCCGTCATGAAGGACGGCGTCCTGCAGCAGGTCGACACCCCGTTGACCCTGTACGACACCCCCGCCAACCTCTTCGTCGCGGGCTTCATCGGCTCCCCCGCCATGAACCTCATGTCGGGCCCGATCGTCGAGGGTGGCGTCGTGATCAGCGACTACACCGTCCCGATCAAGCGCGAAGTCCTCGCCAAGGCCGTCGGAGAGAAGACGCTCACCCTGGGCATCCGCCCCGAGTCGTTCACGATGGCAGACCAGGGCATCGGCCTGGACGTGGCGGTCGTCGAGGAGCTCGGCGCCGACGCGTACGTCTACGGCACCCTCGCGGGCCTCGCCGACGACGCGAAGCTCAACGCTCAGCAGATCGTCGCGCGCATCTCATCGCGGCGTCCTCCGGAGCGCGGCTCGATGGTCCGCATGGGTGTCGACACCGAGCACATCCACGTGTTCTCCGACGTCACCCAGGAGCGCCTGTCCTGAGCATGTCCTGATCGACGCTTCATCGTTCCGGGGTCCCGCCTTTCGGCGAGGCCCCGGTTCGCGTCTGCGCCGAGGATGGCTTCGCTTGTACGTGGCGCGTGGCATGCTCGTGACGAGGCCGAGCCCGGCCTGCGTGTGACTTTAGGAGCGTCGTGTCTGAAGCCGTGAACCTCGTCATCCTGGGCGCCTCGGGCGACCTCACCCACCGGCTCCTCCTGCCAGGGCTCGGGACGTTGCTCAAAGCCGATCACGGGATCACCGTCCACCTGATCGGCGCCGGTGCCGAGGACTGGGACCAGAGCCACTGGTGCGAGACCGTCAAGGCCGCGCTGAACGAGGGCGGCTGCTCGGCCGATGAGCTGCAGACCATCCTCGAGACGACGACGTACTCGACGATCGATGCGTCCAGCGGCGACGACCTGACCGGGCTGCTCAAGGACCTGCAGGGACGGACCGTGCTGTACTTCGCACTGCCGCCGGCCATCACCATGGCCGCGTGCAAGGCGCTCGCCGACATCACGCTCCCTGAGGACCTGTTCCTCGCCATCGAGAAGCCGTTCGGTACGGACGCGGAGAGTGCCCACGCGTTCAACCAGCTCCTGGCGCATCTGCCGTTGCCCGAGTCCCACGTGTTCCGCGTCGACCACTACCTCGGCAAGGCGACCGTGCTCAACCTCGTCGGGCTCCGGTTCACGAACCGCCTGTTCGAGCCCGTCTGGAACGCGACGAACATCGAGAGCATCCAGATCATCTCCGACGAAGAGCTCGCGCTCGAGGGCCGCGCCGGCTACTACGACCGCGCCGGGGCTCTCAAGGACATGATCCAGAGCCACCTGCTGCTCGTCATGGCGTTGCTGTGCATGGAGGAGCTCGCGACGTTCGACGCGTTCGAGCTCCGCGACCTCATGGCGCACCTGCTGCGGTCGACACACCTGTGGGGCGACGACCCGGTGAAGGCTTCCCGTCGTGCCCGCTACACCGCGGGAAAGACCGGCGACGAGGTCGTACCCGACTATGTGGACGAGCACGGTGTCGACCCGTCACGGAACACCGAGACGCTTGCCGAGATGACCGTCGAGATCCGCAACGCCCGCTGGGCCGGGGTCCCCATCACGCTGCGCAGCGGCAAGGCGCTCGGCGATGGCGTACGGCAGATCACGGTCGTGTTCAGGCCGATCGCGCACACGCCTGTCGGCTTCCACGATGACGCACCCCGCAACGTCGTGGTCATCGGGCTGTCGCCCGAGTACCTCCGCGTCCAGCTGTCGACCAACGTCGACGGGGACAGGCTCAGCCTCGAACCCACCGTCCTCGACGCCGAGCTCGGCGAGAGCCCGATCAGACCGTACGGCGAGATCCTGGCGCACATCCTCGCCGGCGACCCGCTGCTGAGCGTGCGCGGCGATGTCGCCGAGGACTGCTGGCGGATCGTCACCCCGGTCCTCGACGCGTGGGCGGCGGGAACGGTGCCCATGGACACGTACGTCGCAGGTTCCGCGGGCCCGAGCACCTGGATCTGACGCCGGGTCCTCCTGCCGCCTCGTCACACGTGTCCGGGTGGCCGGTTTCCCAAGGGCTGTAGGTAGTTCGTCACTTCCCGCACCAGATCTGCCACGTTATGTGACAACTTCCCTACAGCCCTTGGGGAACCGGCAGCGCGCAGAGGGAGCTGCCGCTCATATCCGGCACGTCGTTTTCCGGGCTAGGGCACACTGTCGTCGTGCCCCGTTTCGTCTCCGCCAAACCTGACTCACGGCTGATCCCGCTGCCATGGGGCACGCCACTGGCGGAGTGGCCGACGGAGCATCTCGTCGCCCTCCCCCGCGGCATCTCCCGCCACGTCGTACGGTTCATCCGCGTCGGATCGAGCGTGTACGCGGCCAAGGAGGTCATCGAGCACCTGGCGCTCCACGAGTACCGGCTCCTGCACGACCTCATGCGCATGGGTACGCCATCGGTCGAGCCGATCGGCGTGATCACCAAACGCGTCGCGGCGGACGGTACGGAGCTCGACCCGATCCTCATCACGCGCCACCTGCAGTTCTCGCTGCCATACCGCTCGCTGTTCGCCGCGGGTGTGAAGCAGGACACGGTCAGCCGCCTCATCGACGCCATGGTCGTACTGCTCGCGCGGCTGCATGTCATCGGCTTCCTGTGGGGGGACGTGTCGCTGTCGAACACGCTGTTCCGCCGCGACGCGGGGTCGTTCGCGGCGTACCTGGTCGACGCCGAGACCGGCGAGCTCCACGACACGCTCACCGCCGGACAGCGCGAGCACGACATGGTCGTCGCCCGCACGAACCTGTTCGGCGACTTCTGCGACCTGCAGGAGGGCGGCATGCTCGAGGAGAGCCTCGACCCGCTGCACCTGGTCGACATGGTCGAGACCCGTTACCGCGAGCTGTGGGGCGAGCTGACAGGGGTCGAGGAGTTCTCCGGGTCGGAGCTGGGTCGCATCGAGAGCCGCGTCCGTAGGCTCAACGCGCTCGGGTTCGACGTCGCCGAGCTCGACATCCAGACGTCCGACGACGCCTCGCACATCCGGATCCAGCCCAAAGTCGTCGACGCGGGTCACCACTCGCGGCGCCTGTTGCGCCTCACCGGCCTCGACACCGAGGAGAACCAGGCGCGGCGACTGCTCAACGACCTCGACACGTTCCGTGTCCGTACGGGCCAGCAGCACCTCGACGAGGCGATCGTGGCTCACGAGTGGCTGACCGACGTGTTCGAGCCGGTCATCGAGATCGTGCCGAACGATCTCAAGGCCAAGCGAGAGCCCGCACAGCTGTTCCACGAGGTGCTCGACTACCGCTGGTACCAGTCGCAGCGGGAGAACCGCGACGTCCCCCTGACCGAGGCGACGCGCGGCTACGTCCAGGACGTGTTGCGAAAGCTCCCCGACGAGGCGATGTCGGCCGATGCCTTGGCGCCGGTCGAAGGGCGCCAGCTCACCGACCCGTACGACCCGTCGATGGGCTTCATCGAGGCCGGCGACGACGAGCCTCCGTACGACCCGTGGGAGGCCGCGGGCGAGGTGTCCGAGCCGGAGACCGGCGGCGGCTACTTCGATGTCACCGCCCTGCGCGCGCAGGCGGCGGCCAAGGAGGCGTCCAAGAAGGACAGCAAGGTCAAGCGCTCGGTAGCGACCCGGATCCGTACGGAGGCCGAGACCGCCGACTGACGCTCCGCGCCGGGAGCCGGGAGCCGGGAAGACCGCCGGTTCATCATGTTAAGTAGGCGGGTCGCACCTTCTCATGTCCGATCCGCCATGAGAACCTCCGGCTCACCCACTTAACATGATGAATCGCGCACCCGACATGATGAATCGCGGTCCACGACTCGTGAACGGCGGTACGGAGCGACTCCTCTAGACTGCCCGGGTGACGTTCCGGCTGTACGACTCTGCGACCCATGAGGTGACCGACCTCGATCCCGTCATCCCCGGGCACGTGTCGATCTACCACTGCGGGCTCACGGTCCAGTCGGCGCCGCACGTCGGACACATCCGCAAGGAAGTGGTCTTCGACGTGCTGCGGCGCTGGCTCGAGATCAGCGGCTACGACGTCACGGTCGTCGCCAACGTCACCGACATCGACGACAAGATCCTCGCGAAGTCGGCCGAAGCGGGGGTGCCGTGGTTCGCCCACGCCTACCACTTCGAGCGTGAGCTGCACCGTGCGTACGCGGCGCTCGGCTGCGCCGAACCCACGTACGAGCCGCGGGCGACCGGGCACATCCCGGAGATGCTCGAGATGATCGAGGACCTCATCGAGGCCGGCCACGCGTACGTGGCGGCCGACGGGTCGGGCGACGTGTACTTCGACGTGAAGAGCTGGCCCTCGTACGGCGAGCTGTCCCACCAGAACGTCGACGACATGCAGCCGGCCGAGGACTCCGACCCGCGCGGCAAACGCGACCCCCGCGACTTCGCGCTGTGGAAGGGCTACAAGCCGTCGGAGCCGATCACCGCATCGTGGCCCGCGCCGTGGGGCCGCGGCCGCCCCGGCTGGCACCTTGAGTGCTCCGCGATGGCGATCAAGTACCTCGGCGACGAGTTCGACATCCACGGTGGCGGCATCGACCTCCGCTTCCCGCACCACGAGAACGAACTGGCGCAGGCTCGCGCCTCCGGCCACCCGTTCGCCCGGCACTGGATGCACAACGCGTGGGTCACCGCCGCCGGCGAGAAGATGTCGAAGTCGCTCCTGAACGGCGCCCTCGTCAGCGAGGTCACCGCCCAGTACCCGGCCCGCGCGGTCCGCTTCTACCTCGCCGTACCCCACTACCGCAGCTCCATCGAGTACAGCTCCGAGTCGCTCACCGAGGCCACGGCGTCGTTGAGCCGCATCGACGGCTTCGTCGACCGCGCCGTCGAGCTCGTCGGTACGGTCCAGACCGCGTACGAGTCGTTGCCGCCCTCGTTCGTCGACTCGTTCAACGAGGACCTCGGCACATCCAGCGCGATGGCGGACGTGTACGAGATGGTGCGGGTCGGCAACCAGGCACTGACAGCCGGTGACGCGGATGCGGTCAAGGCCGCGCTCGTCGCCGTACAGACCATGCTCGACGTTTTCGGCCTCCGCGCCGACGACCCCGCGTGGGCCGGTGGTGGCGACTCACGCCTCCGACCGATCCTCGACGGCGTGATCTCCGAGCTCCTCGAGCAGCGCCAGGCGGCGCGCGCCCGCAAGGACTTCGCCGCCGCGGACTCGATCCGCGACCGACTGACCGACCTCGGCGTCTCCGTCGAGGACACTCCCAACGGACCCCGATGGAGCATCTGATGCCAGGAAACTCGTCGCGCCAAGGCGCGGTACGCAAGACAGGCAAGGGCATCGGCGCCAAGGGCCGTTCGGTCGGCTCGGGTGGCCAGGTACGCCGCGGCCTCGAGGGCAAGGGCCCCACGCCGAAGGCCGAGGACCGTCCGTACCACAAGGCGTACAGGTCCAAGGAGCTCGCCGAACGGTCCGTACAGAAGCGTGCCGGCACCAGCGGGTCCAGGACCGGCAAGCCCGGCGCTGGCCCGGAGTGGGTCGTCGGACGCAACCCGGTGCTCGAGGCGCTGCAGGCGGGGCTTCCGGTGAAGACGGCGTACGTCGCCGAGGGAGCGGAGCGCGACGACCGCCTGCGCGAGATCCTGACGTTCACGGCCACGAACGCGATGCCGATGCTCCAGGTCACCCGCAACGAGATGGACCGTCTCACCGGTGGTGCGGTGCACCAGGGTGTGGCCCTGCAGCTGCCGTCCTACGAGTACGCGCACCCGGACGACGTCCTCGGCGACGCGCTGGACGCGAAGATCGGTCTGCTCGTCGCGCTCGACCAGATCACCGACCCGCGCAACCTCGGCGCAGTCATCCGCTCGGCGGCCGCGTTCGGCGCCCAGGGCGTCATCATCCCCGAGCGGCGGTCAGCACAGATGACCGCCGCCGCATGGAAGACGTCAGCCGGTGCCGCCGCGCGCATCCCGGTCGCGAAGGCGACCAACCTCAACCGCGTGCTGGTCCAGGCAGCCGACATGGGCTTCACGATCGTCGGCCTGGCCGGCGAGGGCGAGGTCGAGGTCAGCGAGCTGAGCTTCGACGGACCCGTACTGCTCGTCGTGGGCAGCGAGGGCGACGGCTTGTCGCGCCTGGTCCGCCAGAACTGCACGTTCCTCGCCCGCATCCCGATCGAGAGCTCCGTCGAGAGCCTCAACGCGGGCGTCGCAGCCGGCATCGCGCTGTACGAGATCGCCCGCAACCGCTGACCGTCCGTACGGGCTGATCGCCGCCACGGCGCAACCCTCACATCAGGGGTTGACCGGCTCTCCCGCGCCCACGTCGACGAGGATCGAGTCGGGGTCGCTGGCGGAGTCGGCGACCGTACAGATCGCCGGCAGCACGGGGAGCGGCAGCGCCGCCGCCTGAGGACCGACCAGCACGGCAGTGCCTCGCATCGCGGCCCCGTCGGTCGACGCGCGTAGCGTCACGCGGTCACCGGGACGAGTGAGCAGGAGCAGCGCCACGGCTGCGGCACGGAACCCGTCGAGGACCGGGCCGGGGTTGGCGTCTCCGGAGATCCGCACGCGGCAGCCGCGCGCACGGGCCGTACCGATCGCGCTCACCAGCTCACGCGAGAGCAGCGTGGGGGCGACGAGCTGGTCACGCGTCGAGGCCTCGACCTCGCGGCACCGCCCACGCTGGTCGTCGGTGAGCGTCCCACCCGTCGCGATCGCCCGGAGCAGCGGGATGGTGTCGGCGTCCATCGCCGTACGCCTCGCAGCGATCTGCTCCTCCAGCAACTCGGCCAGTGACCTCTCGACCTCGGCATCCGCGGCGATCCGCAGCTGGCGTGCCGTGGTGTCGGCTGCCCGGTCGATGATCGTACGGATCCACGCCACGGCCGGCGTGTACACGACCCCCTGCACCGTCGCCGTGATGACGGGCATCCATGACGTCTCCCCCCGGATGTCGAGACCCACGATCCCCAGCCCGGTGCCGAGGACGATCACCGCGAGTCCCTGCCACACGCCGCGTCGCCACGCAACGATCGCGGCGAGACCGCTCAGCGAACCGATGAACCACGTCCGCCAGTCGCTGATGAACGGATCGCGTACGTTGCTCAGCAGAACCGCCCAGGTGAGTACGGATGCGGCGAGGGCGACGTACCACTGTGGCCCACGGTTGCGGATCGTCGCGACCACCACCCCTAGCACGGGGATCGCGATCATCCCGGCGACCACCACCGCTGGGCTGTACACGTGCGACAGGTGAAGTGCCCCGATGGCGATGTGCGCACCGACCGAGACCGCCGCCAGCGGAAGCGCCCACCACATCGCCTTCGGCAGCCTCGACGGGTTCCTCACCGGGTCGTCCGGCGCGATGCTGGCGGTCATCGTGATGCGAGTGCCCTGCCCGGTACGGCTCTTGATGTCCGCCCGTGCCCCGACGGCGGCGAGGCCCCCGACGATGCGTTCTTTGACGCCGAGCCGATCTGCCGGGATCGTCGCCACGTCGAAGCCCACGCCCTCGTCGACGACCTCGACGACGAAGAACCGATCGCGCTGCGATGTACGGATTGCTGCGTGCCGCACCCCGGAGTGGCGCAGGACGTTGGTGAGCGCCTCACACGTCGCCGCGCGCAGGGCATCACCCTCGGGGCCTGACGGCCACGTGTCCGCATCCAGCGTCAGGTCGATGCCCAACAGGTGCGCATGCTCGGAGATCACTGCGAGCGAGTCGGGTACCGAGGTCGCCCGCGGACCAGTCTGATCCGGGGCCAGCTCGGTCAAGGCGTCGTACGCGAGGCCCGCCGCCTCCGCTTCCTGACCGCGTGACGCCAGCGTGAGAGCAGCCAGCACCTTGTCGTGGACCAGGCCGTCCAGGCTCTGGCGAATGACCGCGCGGTGTCGGGCCGACGTCGCGCGCGTCTCCGCATCGAGCGCGCCCGCCGCCGCGAGCGCCACTCGGTCGAGCCCTTCGCGAAGCGCCCAGATGACGATCATGATGATGAGGTCCGAGACGAGGAAGTCCACGGCCTCGGCGGAGCTCTGGACCCACCCCACCACGGCCACGCGCCGACTCATGATCACGCCGGCGTGGGCCGCAATCATCGGGATCCCCCAGCGAGGGGTGATGACGAAGCCGACGAGGGCCGCCGACGCGGTCAGGACGGGCATCAGCGGGGAGTAGTCCACCGTCCCCGCCGGCTGGGAGGCGACGAACGGCTCCACCACACGGATCACCAGCCCCATGATCACGAACACCTGGAGCTCGTTCACGGGTCCGTCGAGCGAGCGGAGAGCGGTGAGACTCCACGCCAGAGGGATCGCGAGCATCAGGAGGGCGCCGTCCTGGAACGTGGCGGAGGCGAAACGTGGGCCGGTGAGGATGGCGACAAGGCTGGCGACCCACCAGGCCGCGGCCAGACCCAGGCCGACCGCGCGCACGCCTCGGGCCATGGCCCGACCAGCAAGCGGGTCCGGGAGGGTCACGAGAGGCTCGCCGGCGGCTCGACGAGACCGTCCTCCACGGCCCGGACGTACAGCTCGGTCTTCGTCGCCGCCGGCCTGCCGACCTCGTCGTACCGACGCCGTACCCGCATGAGGTAGTCCTTCACGGTCTCCGGCGAGATGCCCATGCGGCGTGCGACGGATTTCATGGGCAATCCGGACGCGTACATCCTCAACGCTTCCGCTTCGCGAGGTGCCAGTGACGGGATGGCAGCAGCATCGCTGCTCAGAGCCGCCGCCCATTCACCCGACAGATACGGCTGGCCGTTCGCGATCAATCCCACCGCTTCGAGCAGATCCGCAAGGTCTTGACTCTTCCCGACGATTCCTTTGGCACCCGCCCGGAAACACCGCGCGACCATCCGGGCATTGGTCTCCTGCGTGTAGAGCAGGACGGGCCAGCCCCGTTCAGCGATGCGTCGTACGTTGTCGGCCGGATCGCTGTCGTCGGCCAGCTGTACATCGAGGACCACGACCTCGTACGGGCCGGGGGTCGCGAGGATCTCATCCACGTGCCGTGCCCTGACGACCTCGGCGACGTGGAATGCGGCAGTGATCTCCCCCATGACCGCCCTCAGGATCGCCGGATGGTCATCGACCAGCGCGACCCTCAGGCCCAACCTTTCGGTCATCGGACTCCCTGGGTGAACGCGATGGCATTTCTCCTGCCGTGGCTGATCATTCCACGGGGCACGGCCCGCGCGCGGGACCCCGGCCAACATCAACCGGGGAGACGGGTTCGACCGGCCCGAGGACGACCGGCGCGGACCTCTCTCGGGCAACCTGCGCGGGTCTCGTCAGGTTGTGCTCTGACACCCCAGCGCAGCCCATGCAGCGTAGACGATCACGTGTCCCCCTGTCCGGCTTGCGCCACCGACCCTAGGGACTACGACGTATCCGGCGCTGCCACCCATTAGGGGGGGGTTGGCTGGCCAACGTGATTTCACGGCGAGTCCCCAGCGGCCCCGGCGACGCGGTCGTACGCTCGCGGGCGTGACCGGACCTCGCACGATCATCATCGACACCGACCCGGGCGTCGACGACGCCATGGCGATCTTCTACGCCCTGGGCTCGCCCGAGGTCGAGGTCATCGGGCTGACGACGATCTTCGGCAATGCGATGACGGACACCACCACGTACAACGCACTGGCACTGCTCGAGCTCGCCGGGCGATCGGACATCCCGGTCGCACGAGGCGCCGACGCGCCCCTGGTCGCCCCGTTCGCCGGACCGGCCGACTTCGTCCATGGCACCGACGGGCAGGGCAATGCCGGAATCGCCGCCCCCTCGTCCCGCGCGATCGACAGGGAGGCGGCGCGCTTCATCGTCGACACGGTCATGGCCTCACCGGGCGAGGTCACCCTGGTACCGATCGGCCCGCTCACCAATATCGCCCGCGCGATGCAGCTCGAACCGCGGCTGGCCGAGAACGTGCGCGAGATCGTGCTGATGGGTGGCAACGCGTTCGCACAAGGCAACGCGACACCGGCGGCAGAGGCCAACATCCACAACGATCCAGAAGCCGCCGACATCGTCTTCGGCGCGTCGTGCCCGATCACGATGGCCGGCCTCGACGTCACGCAGAAGGTGCAGATGACCCGCGCGGACCTGGCGCGGATCGGCCGGATGGGGAACGCGCGCGCCGACCAGCTCGCCCGGATCCTGCCGTTCTACCTCGACTTCCATGCAACGACGGACGGCCTCGACGGCATCCACGTCCACGACTCGACCGCGATCAGCTACCTGATCGCGCCGGATGCCTTCACCTGGGTCGAGCAGCCGATCCGGGTCGACACCGGCGACAGCTTCAGCCGAGGCAAGACCGTCTCCTCCCATGGGCACAGCGGCTGGGAGGAGCCGTGGGCGGGACGGCGGGCTGTACGGATCCTCACCGGCGCCGACTCGCGCCGCCTCGTCGAGCTGGAGCTGGCCCGACTGGCCGAGTGAGCCCTTCCGGCACGTTCAACGAGGGTTGTGGTCATGAACTCAGGCGCGCCGTCCGACCAGGGTTCGCACCGTGGCGCTCACGAACCACGCCGCACAGGTGGCCGTGCCGACGATCAACAACGCCACGCCGAACAACAGTGTGAACGCACCGGCCAATGACCCGGCCAGCGCCGCACACGTGAAGGCGACCGCAAGCGTCACGATCGGTCTGCGCGCGGGCCGCGTGTACGGGTCGGCGATCGCGAACGGGAGCGTACGAGTGCGGCGCAGGGCGAGCACGTACAGGCCGATCACGATCGCGTACATCACCCAGACCGTGAGCTGGCCCTTGAGGACCGGCGGGACGGACTCTCGGCGCATGCCGACGCCGAGGACGAGGTAGCCGATCGCGAGCAACCCGGCCAGCCATGCGGCCTGGCGGTTCGACGGGAGGACTGCCCGCAATGACGGTGCAGGCCCGACCTGTACCGCGACCTCGCGCAGGAGCAGGACAACCGCGATCGACGAGACGGCTGACCCCAGCGCGACAAGCCAGGACGCACCGATCGCCGAGTAGGTGCCGGCGATCAGGCCGAGCACGAGGAGCCCCCAGCGGTTGCCGGCGAGCCAACGCAGCGGCCCCGGCAGGACCGCGAGGATCTCCGACGATCCGGTCGCCGCGCGCTCGACGAGCGTGAGCGGCAGGATGAAGGCGAACACGGGATGCCAGAAGAGGACGAGGATCGCGGTCTGCGCGAGGTACAGCCCGCCGGCCTGCCAGTGCCACTCGGCCTTCGACCAGGTCGGATCCCAGAGCACCTTGGTGATGTACGCCTCGTACAGCCCGAACAGCACTCCCGGCAGGTACACCACCGGCCACGTGACGCGGTTGGCCCTCATCACGTGCCATCCGCCCAGCAGCGCGTGCAGCCCGTACAGCGGCACGAGCATGGCCCACCCCTGCAGTGTGACGAACGGGAACCGCGACGAGGTGGCCGTCACCTCCGCGAGCCACACGGACGTACAGGCGAGCAGCAGCCAGGTCGCGAGCCGTCGCCGGAGCGGCAGCGCAACGGGCGCGTACGTCGTCGCGACCATCGACCCGCTCACGAGCGCGAGCCTATGCGGGTCTGCAACCGCTCACCGCGGGGTGAGGTGGACCCCGGCGACCATGCAGCGGACGGACCCGCCCGCGAGCTCGATCGTGGGAATGGACAGCGGCAGCAGCGTCGCGGAGCGCTCGATCGCAACGCGCTGATCGGTGGTGAGAGCGGCGGCGGCCCGAGCCGACAGCGCCAGCAGGCGTCCGTTCGTACCGGTGAGCTCGATCGCGTTGCCGGCGAACTCCCCCACCTGCTCGAACGTCAGGTCGAGTACCTGGCGGCCGCTCTCGGCGAGCCGCTCGGCAACCTCAGCCCGACGTCCCGGCTCGCTGATCGCAGCGAGGCAGACCAGCGCGTACTCGGTGGCGATCGTCATCAGCACGTTCGTGTGGTAGATCGTCCGGCCCGTACGATCCGCGGTCGGGAAGACCATCGGCTCGTAGCCGAACGCCGTGCAGAAGCGTTCGAGGATGACGGGATCGGCGCGGTGGGAGCTCGCCACGTACGCGACCCTCTCCAGATGGTCGAACACCATCGCGCCCGTGCCCTCGAGGAACAGGTTGTCGTACTCGAGTCCTGAGTAGTCGATGACTTCCTGCACGCGGTACGTGCTCTTGAGCAGCTCGATGACATCCATGCGACGCTCTCGGCGCCGGCTCGGGGCGTACATCGGGTAGATCGCGATCCGACCGCCCTGATGGGTCGAGAACCAGTTGTTCGGAAAGACGGAGTCCGGGGTGTCGAGCTGCCCGAAGTCGTCGAAGACGTGGATCTGTATGCCCGCAGCCGTCAGTGCTGCGACCATCGCGTCGAACTCCTCACGCGCCGACTGCGCCACGGTCGCCGCGGGCGTCTCCCCGGGCGCGGCCTGGAATGCGTTGTCGGCGAGGGTCTCGGGGTTCACCGCGAACCGATGCGGCCTCACCATCACGGCTGCGGTCGGGGCCTGTACGTTCCGGAAGTTCACGTCGCACTCCTGTCCCCCCGGAGTCTAGGGATCGCGACGCGTACCCACCGATGAACCGGGGTTGTGGTCGCTATGGGAGGGGTGGCGAGGCCTCCGCGAAGTTCAACGGGAGTTGTGGTCGCTATGGAACCCGTCTGCTGCTCCAGAACGACCACAACTCCGGTTGAACCCATGGCTGCCCGGATGACCCCGCTGAGAACGGCAACAACCCCCGTCGAACCGGCCGCGCGCTCGACTCCGGCCCAGGGCTCTCTGCGGAGTGCACGTCGTCACCAGGCATCGACGAACACTCTGGAGCCCATCAGAAGCCCGATGCCGAGAAGAAGCGCCGGAAATGTCCCGTACGGCACCAACATCTCCATCGTGCGGCCATCGCCGCCGGGGGGCGTGGAAACGGACGGAACCTGTCAGTGAGCACCGATAGGCTAAGCCCGCCAGCCACGATGAGGGAGAAACCCGTGAGCGACGTCACCGCCACTGCCAGCAGCGCGTACCGCCAGATCCTGGAGGTCATCGGATCGGTCGAACCTCGGATCGCCGCGGCGACCAAGCAGGAGTTGACCGACCAGCGAGGGTCGCTGAAGCTGATCGCGAGCGAGAACTACGCATCGTTGCCTGTGCTGCTGACGATGGGCACCTGGCTGAGTGACAAGTACGCCGAGGGCACGGTCGGGCACCGCTTCTACGCCGGCTGCCAGAACATCGACACCGTCGAGAGCGTCGCCGCCGAGCACGCGCGGGAGCTGTTCGGGGCCGACTACGCCTACGTGCAGCCCCACTCCGGCATCGACGCCAACCTCGTCGCGTACTGGGCGATCTTGAGTCACCGCATCGAGTCGCCGACGCTCGAGCGTCTCGGTGCCAAGACCGTCAACGACCTCGCCGAGGACGACTGGGAGGATCTCCGCCGCGAGTTCAACACCCAGCGCGTCATGGGCATGGCGCTCGACGCGGGTGGCCACCTCACCCACGGTTTCCGCCACAACATCTCCGGCAAGATGTTCCGCCAGAAGTCTTATGGGACCGATCCCGACTCGCAGCTCATCGACTACGACAAGCTGCGTGCGGACGCTCGTGAGTTCAAGCCGCTGATCATCGCGGCGGGCTACTCCGCGTACCCGCGTCGCGTGAACTTCGCCAAGATGCGCGAGATCGCCGACGAGGTCGGCGCCACGCTGTTCATCGACATGGCCCACTTCGCAGGGCTCGTGGCGGGCAAGGTGTTCACCGGCGAGGAGAACCCGATCCCGTACGGGCACGTCATCGGCTCGACCACGCACAAGTCGCTCCGCGGCCCGCGCGGCGGCTTCGTGCTGGCGACCGCCGAGTACGCCGACTCCGTCGACAAGGGCTGCCCGATGGTGCTGGGCGGACCGCTGGGCCACGTCATGGCAGCCAAGGCCGTCGCGTTCGCCGAGGCTCGGACAGTGTCCTTCCAGACGTACGCCCAGGCGGTCGCCGACAACGCGAAGACGCTGGCCGAGGGGCTGCTCAAGCGCGGCGTCAAGCTCGTCACCGGCGGCACGGACAACCACATCGTGCTGCTGGACGTCAGCGGGTACGGCCTCACCGGCCGTCAGGCCGAGTCCGCCCTGCTCGACTCGGGCGTGGTGACGAACCGCAACTCCGTCCCTTCCGACCCGAATGGTGCCTGGTACACAAGCGGTGTCCGCATCGGCACCCCCGCGCTCACGACGCGCGGCTTCGGCGCCGACGAGTTCACCGCCGTGGCGAACCTCATTGCCGACGTGCTTGAACACACGACCCCGGCACCGACGAAGTCCGGCGCACCGGGCAAGGCCAAGTACATCCTCGAGGGCGGCGTGGCCAAGAGCATTCAGGCCCGCGCCGACGAGCTCCTCGCCGGGCACCCGCTGTACCCGGGGCTCGAGCTGTAAGCACGAGCAAGCCGAACGCCCCTGCGGCACCCCGCAGGGCGGTCGTGCGTGTACGGCTATGCGTCGATCTTGTCGATGCAGAGGTCGGCTTCCATGGAGACGCTCACGGCGGGCTTGCTGGTGGTGCCGAGACGGAGCGTGCCCTTGCTCTCCGAGTCCGAGGTGAATGACAGCACCGGGCTCTTGGCGAGCTCCGTGAGGGCCGACTTCTGTGCGGCGGTGAGCGTCGCCTCCTGCGCGTCTGCCGCTCCTGACCCGTCGCCGAACGTGTCGCACAGCAGCGGGTAGTTCTTCTCGGTGTCCTTGACGTTGAACGGCCCACCGCCAATCCTCGCGGAGAGGCGCTTGACGACCAGGGACGCGTCCATGAGCGCCGGGAACGTCGGGGCTGTACCGCCGGAGATGTGAGGGCACGCGTACGAGGACTGGAGCTCGGCCCACGACACATCGACGAACGTGTCGCCGGCCGACCACTCAAGCCCGTACTGAGCAGCGTCTGGCGTGGCGCTGACCGCCATCAGGAAGGCTTTGCGGCCATCGACGGTGAGCGTCTGGACGATCCGCTGGGACGCCACCGTCCAGCACTGGGTCGTCAGCGTGGTGATCCTGCCCGCAGCGACGTCGTCGGCGAACTTCTGCAGCGACGTGACGGGCCTTGACTCGATGCTCTGGACCTTGACCGCGGGGAGGGTCGTCACCGCCGTAGCCGCTGTGGTCGACGCCGCGGCGGCAGCCGTGACCTGGCTGGCGCTAGCCGCCGGTGGCGCGCTCGTGGCCGCCACACTCTGGCTCGACGCCCCACACGCACTCAGCGTCAGGACAACCACAGTCATTCCAGCAAGAACTCGTCCCCCCATAAGGAAAACTCTAGCCAGAGCACGCTCTCGAGCGGGCGAAAAGGTGGCAATGTCCTGGCTAGCCAGAACCGCTTGAAACGACAATCACTCAAGGTATTCCGGCCCCGCCTAGAGAATTGCGACCGACTAACGCCCGAGGACGTTTCCTCCGTTGACACCAAGGATCTGACCAGTTGTCCAGCCGGCGTTCGGGCTCAGCAGGTACGCGACCGCCTCGGCCACCTCTGATGCCTTCCCCGGGCGACCCATCGGTATCTGAGCGACCCGGTCGTCGTACACCGCCGGGTCCTTCTTGATGCGTGGCTGCCAGAAGTCGGTCTCGGGTACGAATCCGGGCGAGACGCAGTTCACCGTGATGCCGTCCTTGGCCACCCGACCCGCCATCCACCACATCCAGCCGTGGACCGCGGCCTTGGCCCCTCCGTACGACCCGGAGCCGCGGATGCCCGCGATCGACGAGATCGCCACGATCCGGCCCGCCGGGCGCGCCATCTGGCCGAGCAGCGCCTCGGTGGGCAGCACCGTCGTCATCACGTTGCCCTCGTAGTTCGCGCGCCACTCGGAACCGACCTTGGCCAGCCCCTCCCCGTCACCGGACCAGTTGCCGCCGGCAGCCAGTACGAGGCCGTCGATCGGATCTCCCTCGAGGTCGCGCGCGAGCACCTCCACGGCGTCGGAATCGGTGAGGTCGCACGAGTGGATCGTCACCTGCGCGGCACCGGCCACCACGAGGCGGGCCGCCGCGTCAGCGAGAACCTCCTTGCGGCGCCCGACGAGGTGCAGCCGCGGCGCCTCGGCGCACAAGCGCTCGGCACACGCGTATCCGATGCCCGTACCGCCTCCGGTCACGACGATCCTGCGGCTCATGGGTCCTCCTCGTATCGACATCGCCGACACTATCGAGCCCCCTCCCTGGGCGCGGGCCTCAGCGGGCGAAGAGGCGGCCGCGCGCCGCGTTGACGAACGCATCGAGCGAAGCGGGAAGCTGCTGAAGGTGCCAGTCGTCGGGCGCGTGGTACCAGGACAGGTCCGTCGGGTCGGGCACGCCCACGTCGTCGTCGTTCTCCACGAGCACCTGCAGCCACCGCTCCCAACCACCGAGCACGACCGCGTACGGAAGAATGCGCGAGATCGTCTCGTACTCCTTGCCCTTCGGCAGCTGGTCGGTCGGCTTGGTGTCAAGGTCCATCGCGAGCATCCGCAGACCGCCGAGGAGCGCGCTGCCGCTGGAGGTACGTGCTGGCATCTCCTGCCCGACGAACAGCAGGCCGAGGGCCGGAGCGAGCAGCGCGAGCCCGAGCAGGCCGAACGTGGTGAACGCCACGAGAAGGAGCAGCACGACCACGGCGATGCCGAGGAACACCCAACCGATCCGGGACCAGAACGCCCGCACCTTGTCAGGCCTCCGCGAGAACCAGCCGCGCGAGACGACCTCGTCGTACATGTCGGACTGCACGGCCGCGACCGCCGGTACGACGCTGGCCGCAAGCTGCGACACCCTTGTCTGGCCGCCCGCCGGCGCGATCGCGTCGAGGAGCCGCGTCTCGAACGGCACGACCTCGTCGCCGCCCACGCGCCGGGTCAGCATCCAGTCGGTGATGCCGCCCTCGGCCGGGAGCTGCGTGATGAGCAGGTGACCCCGTACGGCGAGGTCGAGGATCGTGCCGATCATGTCGAGCGGGTCGACGTGCTCGTCGGCGATCGTGCCGACGTGTCCGGGCCGTAGGGCGTCGACCACCTGGAAGTCGGACTCCCCTGCGCCGACCGGTACGAACTGGGCGACGGTCTGAGGCCGCGCCGAAGCCGCGTCACGGCCGGCGCGACGATGCAGGAGCCAGATCACGACGGCGCCGATCAGCAGGACGGCCAGCGCCGACAGAAGCTGGGCCAGACCCGGGGTGAAGGCGCGGTCGAGCGTCCACAGCACCGACTTGTTCTCGGTGACCGTCACGACGCCGCTGTCGAACCGCATGCCCACCGTGACGACCTCACCCTGTCCGCGAGGGCCGTCGGTGAACTCGAGCGCTTTGGTGTCGTGGGTGCCGCCGGAGAACATTCCGCACGTCGTGGTCGCCGTGGGCGGACCGGACACACAGGTGTAGTCACGCGCCAGCGTCTGCGAGCCGACCGAGCCGGAGACCGACACGACCGGTACGGACAGGCCCTGCAGCACCCGCCATGAGAAGTCGACCATGCCGTCGGCGGCACGTGCGGTGGCACCGGTCACGGCGTACGAGATCGTGAGCTGCGAGACCGACCCTGTCGGCACGGAGATCACGGTGTAGCCGCCGTCGGTCGTCACGGAGGCGCCGAGGTCCTTGCCGCCGGAGACGGCCTTGATGTCCCTGATCGCGTACGTGTAGCGGACGTCGTTCGCCTCGTCGCGGAAGTTCGCGAGCCGCTGGGTGAGCGTGGTGGGCGCGGCGCCGTCGAACGTGATGGTCTCCGCCACCGTCAGCGTTCCGTCCGCACGCAGCGAGGCGTCGACGACGTACGAGGCGACCTTCTCGCCGGCCGCGTGTGCCGGGGCGGCCATCAGCGTCAGGACTCCCACCAGGGCTGCTCCCGCGAGCAGCCGTCTGCGCCAAGAACCCATAACTTGTCCTCCGCCTCTCCTCGCCGCTGCGCGACGGCGCGATCCTATCCTCAGCAGAGTCCTTGGGAGCGTTGCTGTTCTGAAGGAAGTGCCATGCAAATCTGGGGCAATTCGGCCGGTCAGTACGCTGGACCGCGTGACCCACCCGCCGCACGGCTCCCAGCCGTGGCAGGCCTCATCGCCTGCGGCGAGCCCGCCACCTTACGGGGCTCCGCGATCGGCTACGCCCGCGTGGCCCGGGCAGTCCGTGCCGCAGCCGCCCGCTCCTGACAGCTGGTCGCCTCCTGCGGCGCCTCCGGCCCCGTCAGCCCCACAGTGGCAGACGTCCGCGGCCGTTCCGCGGCGAGCATTCGACGAACCCTCCGCCGCGCCGCCGTCCGCCCCAGCACGGGCATCCCAGCCGCCCGCTGCACCGGCACATCCCGGACCGTCCTTCCACTGGCAGGGCCCAGCCCAGCAGTCACCCATGCCCAACCAGCAGTTCCCGCCGCCGCAAGCACCCTCGTACCCGCAGCAGTTCCCGTCGCCCTCGTACACACCTCAGCCGCCGGCGCCGCAGAATCCCGCGTACTTCCAGCAGGGAGCCGGATACCCCGCGGCGCGCTACGGGCAGCAGCCACCCGCGAACCCGTCGTACGGTCCCGCGTACGGCCAGCGCAGCTACCCCGGGATTCCACCGGCGACGCCGACGTGGCAGGCGCCTCAGTCCTGGCCGCCCCCGCAGCCTTCGACACCCGGTTACCAGGGCGGTTACCAGGGTCCGACCTATGGCCCGTACGACCTCCCGCCCGGCCCCTACCCGTACCCGGTCGCGCCGCCGAGGAAGCGTCATGGCGGCAGGGCCTTGCTCGTGCTGCTCTCCGTGGCCATCGTCCTCGGGGTGGCCGTCCCCATCGTGAGCGCGATCACGACGTCCGGCTACGCCAACTCGTCGTACGTGCCGCCACAGCCCGACCCGAACCCGCCAGGCCTGCCGAAGGTGGCCAACGTGGCGACGGCCCACGACACCGTGACGGCCAGTTCGCTGTACGCGCAGAGCGTTCCCAACCCGACCAGGTGCACGGTGACATCCATCGACCTGTCCGCGGCGAGCGAGGCGGAGCTGCAGTCCCACATGAGCGACGTGGTGGCCTGCCTCATGCGCGTGTGGGACATCACTGTCACCAAGGCGGGCTTCGAGATGCCGAGGCCGCCCGTGGTCGTGTACTCGGCGTCGATCTCCTCGTCGTGCGGCAAGCTCCCGACGATGAACGCCGCGTATTGCGGCTCGGACCAGAAGATCTACTACGCGACGGACCTCCCGCAGGCCATTCCGAGCGGGCTCCGCTCGTCGCGGTTCATCGTCGAGGTGATCGTGGCGCACGAGTTCGGTCACGCCGTCCAGGCACGTACCGGCATCCTGACAGCCGCCCACGGGCTGTCCGACGCGGCGGCGACGGAGGCCGATTCCAACGAGTGGTCTCGCCGTACCGAGCTGCAGGCCGACTGCTTCGCCGGACTGTTCATCAGGTCGGTGTCGAAATCCGCCGGCATCAGCCAGCAGGATCTCGACAACATCGCGGCTCTCATGATCAGTTTCGGCGACGACTCGCTGAGCAAGAACTCCAGTGTGGACGGCAGCCACGGCTTGGGCACGACCCGCAAGTACTGGATGCAGCTGGGCCTCGCGTCGACTGCCGTGAACGCGTGCAACACCTTCGCTGCAGCATCGGACCAAGTTCGCTGACACGTTCGGAACTGAACCTGTCCGAGGAGAACCTTCGGCCGGTACCCTGACCGCGTGACGCAGTCTCCGTACGGTTCGTGGCCGGGTCAGCAGAACCCGTGGCAGGCACCTGGTGCGCAGGCGCGGCCTGCATGGCAGCAGCAACCGAGCGCCCCGGTCTGGCAGCAGCCGCAAGGCGTCGGCCAAGCGCCGTCATGGCAGCCCGCGCCAGGTATGTACCAGGCACCGGCACCCCAGCCGTACGCCGCGCCCGCCCAGCCCTACGTCGCGCCGACCGGTCAGCCGTACATGGCAGGCCCGTCGATGCTCCCCGCCCCACCGAGCCAGTTCGGCTACCCGACAGGGTTGAGGCCGCAGCGTCGGGGGGGTAGCGGCAAGGTCATCCTCGCGGTCGTCGGCATCGTCGTCCTGCTCGGGCTCGGGATCGCGATCATCAACGCGCTGTCCGGCAGTTCGAACCAGGCCGGAAGCTACGTCAACGAGAGCTACACGCCACCCGCGCCGGATCTGAACCCGCCCGCGCTGCCAGACGTCACCACGGTGGCCCAGGCCAAGGACACGGTGGCCAACGACGCGATCTACGCGCAGACCGTCCCCGGTCCCACGCTGTGCCAGGTCACGGCCATCGACCTCACCACCGCGAGCTCGTCGGCGCTCCAGTCGTACATGTCGAAGATCGTCGGTTGCCTCATGACGGTGTGGAACGATCCCGTGACGCAGGCGGGCTACCAGCTGCCGCGTCCCCCGGTGATCGTCTACTCCTCGCCGATCACGACCGGCTGCGGCAAGCTCGAGACCGAGAACGCCGTGTACTGCGGGGCCGACCAGAAGATCTACTACGCGACCGACCTCCCGTCGATCCTGCCCAGCGAGCTGCAGAACGCGCGGTTCGTCGTCGAGATGATCATCGCGCACGAGTTCGGCCATGCGGTCCAAGCGCGAACCGGCATACTCATCGCGTTCAACGGGCTGGAGAGCACGGCGACGACCACTGCGGAGAAGAACGACTGGTCCCGCCGCGGCGAGATGCAGGCCGACTGCCTGTCGGGCCTGTTCATCCGGTCGGTGTCCCAGTCGGCCGGACTCACTCAGGCGGACCTCACCAACATCGCCGCGACAGCTCGCGCTGTCGGTGACGACACACTCAGCGGCAAGGCGAACATCGACGGCAACCACGGTCTGGCGGCCGACCGCCAGTACTGGGTACAGCTCGGCATGGCGTCGACGAAGGTCTCGGCCTGCAACACGTTCGTGGCCCCGGCCGACTCCGTACGCTGAGCCCTACTCGGGTGCTCGGGCGACGACGAGCGCGGTGGCGATCGCTGCCACGCCCTCGCCGCGGCCGGTGAAGCCCATGCCGTCGGTGGTCGTGGCGGACAGGCTGACGGCCGCCCCGAGCGCGGCGGACAGAACGCCTTCGGCTTCCGTCCGGCGGGCGCTGAGGCGAGGCCTGTTGCCGATGAGCTGTACGGAGACGTTGCCGATCTCGTAGCCGGCCGCCCGTACGCGTCGTGCGACCTCGGTGAGGAACATCACGCCGGACGCGCCCGCCCACTCGGTCTCGGCGGTGCCGAAGTTCGAGCCGAGGTCGCCCAGCCCGGCGGCCGTCAGCAGCGCGTCGCACGCCGCATGCGCCGCGACATCCCCGTCGGAATGCCCCTCAAGGCCTGCAGGCTCGTCCGGGAAGTACAGCCCCGCGCACCACATGGGGCGGCCCTGCTCCAGCCGGTGAGCATCCATGCCGATGCCTGTCCTGGGGATCATCGTCGGTCCTTCACGATTGCCTCGGCCACAGCGAGGTCGTGCGGCTCGGTGATCTTCAGCGCCTCCCGCGAACCGGGCACCAGCACGACCTCGTACCCGCACGCCTCGCAGACGGCCGCATCATCGGTGAAGTCTCTCCCGTTCGCGGCCGCATGCGCGGTCACCAGCGCGTCACGGGCGAATCCTTGAGGGGTTTGTACGGCACGGAGGCCGCTCCGGTCGACGACCACGCTGCCCGCCCCGGCGACCTGCCGGATCGTGTCGCTGACTCCCACGACCGGGATCACGGCCGACGCGCCTGCTCGTACGGCCTCGATCACGCCGCGTACCACGTCAACCGGTACGAGCGGACGCGCCGCGTCGTGGACCAGCACGACGTCTCCGTCGGGCAATGCTGCGATCCCGCGGGCGACCGACTCCTGTCGGGTGGCGCCACCAACGACCAGGCGCCAGGGAATGGGCGAGTCAGCGAGAGCGTCCGTGAACATGTCCTGGAGACCGTCACCGACGACGACCACGACCTCGGTCACGCCACCGGCAGCGAGCGCCTCGACGGACCAGCTGACGAGCGGACGACCGGCGAGCACTCGTACCGCCTTGGGCACCTCGCCGCCCAGACGAACGCCGGAGCCGGCCGCCACCACAATGGCGACGACCGGCTCAGCTGACGTGTTCTGGGTCACTACGAGGCGAGCACCTCGTCGAGGAGGACCTCGGCCTTCTCATCGGTGACCTTCTCGGCGAGCGCGAGCTCGGAGACGAGGATCTGCCGGGCGCGAGCAAGCATGCGCTTCTCGCCGGCAGACAGTCCGCGCTCACGATCTCGACGCCACAGGTCCCGAACGATCTCGGCGACCTTGATGACGTTTCCGGAGCGGAGCTTCTCGGCGTTGGCCTTGAAGCGGCGCGACCAGTTGGTCGGCTCCTCGGTATGCGGTGCCCTCAGGACGGAGAAGACAACCTGAAGTCCGTCGGCATCGACCACGTCGCGTACGCCCACGAGATCCAGATTGCAGGCAGGCACACGTACGATGAGATCGTTCTGGCCGACGATACGCAGGACAAGATAGAGCTTGTCCTCACCTTTCATCTTGCGGGTTTCGATGTCTTCGATCACTGCCGCCCCATGGTTCGGGTAGACAACGGTTTCGCCGACTGTAAAAGTCATGACAGGTAGACCCCTTCCTGTCTCCAAGTTTAGCACGCCCACAAGGGCATTCTCCCTAGCCGCAGCGAGGTTGAGGTCTTGACAGGAAGCCGACCCATGTGCCTCGGGGCCCCAATTTGGCGCTGACTAGGTGGTTTCTCAGGAGCGCGCCGGTTCAGGGTCGGGTCAGGGTGCTCGCGGAGGCCTCCAGGAGGGCCTGAGATTAAGGCAGCATCAACCGTACGTCGGCTCGTCCGAGAACAGCGATGAGACCGACTCGCCACTCGTGATGCGCCGGATCGTTTCCGCGAACAGCGGGGCGACGGTGATCACCTCGAGGTTGTGCAGACCGTCCACCTTCGGGACCGTGTTGGTCGTGACAACCTCGGCCAGATCCGTCTGGCCGTTGAGCCTCTCGACCGCCTGCCCGGTGAACAAGCCGTGCGTGCACACCGCGCGGATCTGGCCGACGCCGATCTCCCGCAGCTTCTCGATGAGCTCGGTGGTCGAGCCGGCTGTGGCGATCTCGTCGTCGAGGATGAGGACGTCCTTGCCCGCGACCTCTCCGACGATGGCGTCGATGACCACGCGGTCGTCGGCGAGACGGCGCTTCGACCCCGCGGCGACGCCGACGTTGAGCTCCCGGGAGAAGTGGTTCGCCATCTTCGCGCTGCCGAAGTCGGGCGAGACGACGACCGTGTTCGACAGGTCGCGCGTACGGAAGTGGTCGGCGAGCACCCGGGTGGCGTCGAGGTGATCGACCGGGATGTCGAACATGCCATGTACCTGCGGGGAGTGCAGCGCCATCGTCACCACGCGGTCGGCTCCGGCGGTCTTGAGGAGCTGTGCGATGAGCCGGGCGCCGATCGAGATGCGCGGCGCGTCCTTCTTGTCCGAGCGTGCGTACGCGAAGTGCGGGATCACCGCGGTGATCTGGGCCGCAGACGCGCCGCGGGCGGCGTCGATCATGAGCAGCAGCTCGACAAGGTTCTCCTGCACCGGCGGTACGAGCGGTTGGATGATGAACACGTCGCGCTTGCGGCAGTTGTCACGGAGCTGGACCTGGAGACAGTCGTTCGAGAACCGCGTGGTGCGCGACGGTGCGACCTCGGTCCCGAGGATGGAGCAGACCTCCTCGGCGAACTCATGATGCGCGGAACCCGAGAAGACGGTGATGTCACTCACGTGGCACGAGAATAGGGGACACGCGGGGGTACCTCCGACACGGTCCATGGCGCCGGCCGGCTCGATCAGCCGCGCGACCCGTCGTACAGCTCGCGCCTGTCATGGCCGGTCTGCGCCGCGACAGCAGCCGCCGCCGCGGATCTCTTCTCGCCGTCGGCGACGCGCTGCCGCACCTCGTCGAGCGCCTCCGACAGGGGCAGCCGGTCACTGGCCGGTGCGCCCGCGACGACGACGGTGATCTCGCCGAGCACACCGTCGCCCGCCCATGAGGCCAGTTCAGCGAGACCTGCCCTGCGCACCTCCTCGTACGTCTTGGTCAGCTCCCGGCACACTGCCGCCGGTCGCTCTTGGCCGAGCGTCGCCGCTGCGTCGACGAGCATCTCGGCCAGCCGGTGCGGCGCCTCGAAGAACACCATCGTGCGCCGCTCGGTCGCGAGCTCCGCGAGCGCGGCGCGGCGCGGGCCGGCTTTGCGCGGCAGGAAGCCCTCGAAGCAGAACCTGTCGGTGGCCAGGCCCGACAGGGCGAGCGCGGTGAGCACGGCCGAGGGGCCCGGTACGGCGGTGACCCTGATCCCCGCCTCGATCGCCGCCGCGACCAGGCGGTAGCCGGGATCCGACACCGACGGCATGCCGGCGTCGGTGACGAGGACGACGGTCAGGCCTTCGCGCAGCAGCTCGACGAGCTCGGGCGTGCGCCCCGATTCGTTCCCCTCGAAGTACGACACGACGCGGGCCTCGCACGTCGCGTGCGCCCGTACGAGGAATGCCTGGAAACGCCTCGTATCCTCTGCGGCGACCACGTCTGCCGTACCGATCGCTCGCCGCAGCGCCGGGGACGCGTCCTCGACATCGCCGATCGGCATCCCGGCGAGAACGAGCAGTCCGAGGGTCTCCACGTGCGCCATTGTGGCGCGCAATGTCGGTGGGAACCGCCACACTGGCCTGTATGGCTGATATCAGCGAGAACCGCGTGGCGGTGTACATCGATTTCGACAACATCGTCATCTCCCGCTACGACGAGGTCCACGGCAAGGGCCGGTTCACGCGCGACAGGGTGCGCGAGTACGTGCGCGACGGCTCTGACGAGATCGCGGCTCGCCTCAAGGAGGCTTCGGTCGACCTCGGCGCGATCATCGACTACGCGTCGAGCTTCGGCACGCTCGTCCTGACCCGCGCGTACGCCGACTGGTCGCAGCCCGTCAACGCGGACTACCGGGGGCAGCTCGTGGGTCGCGCCGTCGACCTCGTACAGCTCTTCCCCGCGGCTGCGTACGGCAAGAACGGTGCCGACATCCGCCTCGCCGTCGATGCGGTCGAGGACATGTTCCGGCTGCCCGACCTGACCCACCTCGTCATCGTCGCCGGCGACTCCGACTACATCGCGCTCGCGCAGCGCGCCAAGAGGCTCGGGCGGTACGTGGTGGCGGTCGGGGTGGCCGGATCGACGAGCCGTTCGCTGGCAGCGGCGTGCGACCGGATGCTCAGCTACGACGCGCTGGCAGGAGTCGCGACGAGCGAAGCGATCGACGATGCGCCCGACACGGCACCGGAGACGTCGGAAGCACCCACCAAGCCCGCGACACGCCGCCGAGCCTCGACGACGCGCGCGCGCTCGACGAAGGCCGCGGCGGCAGTCGACACGGGCGAGGCGGACGTTGCGCCGGTTGTCGAGACCCCAGCGATTTCCGCGCCGGCAGCGGAGCCGGCCGCGACCACGAGGGTCGCCAAGGGCAAGGCGGCCAAGCTCACCGACCAGCAGACCCAGGCTCGGGCGGGCGCCGGGCAGCTTCTGCAGCGCGCCCTGCGGCTGGGCCACGACAACGACGAGGATGCGGAGTGGCTCGACGCGTCCGCCGTGAAGAACCAGCTGCTGCGCATGGACCCGGCGTTCAACGAGAAGGAGCTGGGGTACGCGTCGTTCTCCGACTTCGCCGACTCGTTCAAGTTCGTCGAGGTAGACGCCACGCAGAGGACGCGCCGTCTGCGCTTGCGGCGCCGCTGATGCAGGGCTCACAGGTGACCGACAGCCGGTCGGCCCGACGGATTCCCTAGGATGGCCCGCGTGACGAGCGTGCCCCCAGCGGAGGCGGTCCCCGAGGCGGGCTTCGAGACCGCGGCCGAGGACGACATCGCGCCTGCGACGCCGCGGTGGGGTGAGCGTCTGCGACGGCTCATGCCGCCTCGTACGCTCGACACCCGCAGCGCCCTCGACCGGCTCCGCGACGCTCCTCCGAAGGACGCCCTGCGGTCGTGGCTCCTCACCATCGGCATCACGGCGCTGGCGTTCTGCATCCGCCTCGTCGGCATCGCGTACCCGAAGGGGATCCTGTTCGACGAGACGTACTACGCCAAGGACGCGTACACGCTGATGAAGCTGGGGTACGAGGGGTCGTGGCCCGACAACGCCAACGACCTCATCGCTGCGGGCAATGTGAACGTGTACACGGCGAACGCCTCGTTCATCGTCCATCCGCAGGTCGGCAAGTGGCTGATCGCGTCCGGCGAGTGGCTCTTCGGCATGAACTCGTTCGGCTGGCGCTTCCCCTCGTTGGTCTTCGGCTCGTTGATGGTCGCGTTGGTCATCCGGCTCGCGCGCCGGGTCTCCCGCAGCACCATGATCGCCGCGATCGCCGGGTTCCTGCTGTGCGTCGACGGGCTGGACTTCGTGATGAGCCGGCTGGCGCTGCTCGACATCTTCGAGGCGTTCTTCATCGTCGCCGGCGTGTTGGCCGTCGTCATCGACCGCGACTACTTCCGGCACCGGCTCGCGAGGGATCTCGAGCGCCGCGGGCTGACGGACTATGGCGGTGGGGCAAGCCCGTTCATCTTCCGACCGTGGCTGGTCGCGGCCGGTCTGCTGTTCGGGCTCGCGATGGGTACGAAGTGGAACGCGGTCTTCGTGCTCGCCAGCTTCGGCGTGCTGGCCGTGGTGTGGAGCATCACTGCGCGGCGCCTCGCGGGGGCCCGCAAGCGTTCGTACATGGCACTGCTGCTCGACGGCGTACCAGCGTTCCTGAGCATGGTCGTGCTCGGGTTCATCGTGTACGTCGCGACGTGGTTCAGCTGGCTGCGGACCCAAGGTGGGTACGACCGGCAGTGGGGCGCCGAGCATCCCGACAGCTGGCAGGTGAAGCTGCTCGGCAAGCCGTTCGCATCACTTCTCTATTACCACAAGGAGATCTGGGACTTCCACAACGGCAGCTACATCAAGGAGTCGCATCACGTGTACGCGGCGCATCCCGGTGGCTGGCTCATCGACGCCCGTCCGATCGGCATCGACGCGGTCAACGGCATCAAGGCGGGTGTCGACGGGTGCCCGGTCAACAGCACGGAGACCTGTCTGCGCGTGATCAGCGCGACCGGTACGCCGACGCTGTGGTGGTTCGCCGCGCTCGCGCTGCTGATCTCGATCGCCTGGTGGATCGCTGGTCGCGACTGGCGGTTCGGCGTACCGATCGTGGCCGGGATGTCCACGTACCTGCCGTGGTTCAACTACACCGAGCGCTCCCTGTTCTTCTTCTACGCGATCACGATCATCCCGTTCACCGCGATCTGCCTCGCCATGGTGCTGGGGCTCATCCTCGGCAGAGCGGACGCCGGCCACCGCCGGCGACAAGGTGCGATCGTGGTCGGCGTGGTCCTCGCGATCGTGACACTCAACTTCGCGTTCATCTACCCGATCCTCACCGATGCCCTCCTCACCCAGTCCCAGTGGCTGGCGAGAATGTGGTTCAGCTCCTGGATCTAGCCGGGAGAGCTGTACCCCTCGGCGAGACAACGAGGCGAAGCGCTTGGTCGCGCTCCAGACCCGTACCCCCGCGAGAAACCCTGCCTTCGTTGAGGAGAGGAAGTATCCGCTCGAGGAGAGGAAGTATCCGCTCGGGGAGAGGAAGTATCCGCTCGAGGAGAGGAACTGGGCCCGTCCGGAGACACTCGAGCGGAAACGGACAACACCATCCCTGTGCATAACTTCCCACGTGGCACGTGGCAGGCGCTTGGGTCGATCCATGCTCATCAACGATGGTCTCCCCTTTCATTCCGGCGAGGCGCTGGACCACTTCGCTTCCAAACGCGCGTTCCACGAGGCTCATCGCGTCGGACGCTTGAGGTGGATCGCCTACGCCCTGTCCATCGACGCGGGGGTCCCCGACTCTCCGTCCGTACGGGCTCGAGCTGCCAGGCTCGTGGTGCCGGACCATGCGGTAGCCAGCGACGACTACGCAGCATTTGTGCTTGGCGCCGACACGAGGTCCCCCGGCCACCGCTGGGAACAGCGACCCATGTACCTGGTTCAGCACACTCGCTACCGCTCGGCTCCGGGCTACGCGCGCGTTCGGCAGTCAAACCACATCCCTGACGACGACGTCATGGAGATCTCGGGACTCCGGCTCACAACCCCACTCCGTACGGCGTCGGATCTCTTGAGGCTGAGGAAGCGGCCATACGCTCTAGCAGCGGCTGACGCCATGGCTTTCGCGCATCTGATCCAACCCGACGACCTCTGCTCGTACATCACGAACCTCAGCCGCCTGCCCGGGCTGCGCCAAGCTCAAGAGTTGGCTGTACGGGTGACTCACCTCGCCGAATCCCACGGCGAGTCCTGGCAGCGGTGTCGGATCCTTGACGCAGGCTTCCCTCGACCCACGCTCCAGTACCCGGTCTTCGATTCGTACGGAGTCGAGCGGCGCCTCGACATGGCGTACGAAGGGTTGCTGACCGCCTCGGAGTACGACGGGCGCGAGTTTCACACCGCGGAGTCGGATCGTGCTTCCGACCAGGCGCGTCGGTCCGACCTTGCCGGCCGCCTCGGCTGGCGGTTCAGCATCGGGACGTACGAGCGGATCTTCGGCAGTTCGACTGCCTTCGAGGACGAACTGGGCGGCTTTCTCGGCCAAGCGCCGCTCCCCCGAACGTGGCGTTGAGCGGACAGGCCCTCTCCTCGCGCGGATACCTCCTCTCCCCACGCGGATATCTCCTCTCCCCACGCGGATATCTCCTCTCCCGAACGCTCACGAGACACCCCGAGGGGAACCCTTAGCGGCCCAAGGTCCGGTGCGGCAGGTATGTTGCGCACAATCGGTCGAGGAGGTGCCATGGTCAAGTACCTGCTGCTGCGCATTGCCAACTACGCGGTGCTGCTGTTCATTGCGGTCTCCCTGGCATGGGTGCTCGCGCAGACCCAGCTGCATCCGCGGCAGCTGTTCGAGGTGCGCACCCCGCCGCTCGACCCGAGGTCGATCGAGAACATCCTGCGTGCGGCGAACGTGTCCGATCATGTTCCCTTGTGGGACCGCTACACGGTCTGGCTTCGCGGGGTCTTCCTGCACTGGGACTGGGGTAGGAGTCCGGGCGGCGGTGACGTCGGGGACGAGATCGGACGGCGCATCTGGGTCTCGTTCCGCCTGGTCACGATCGGCTGGCTCCTCGGGACGTTCATCGGCGTCGCACTGGGCGCGTGGAGCGCTGTCCGTCAGTACAGGATCTCTGATCGCGTGGTCACCGCGCTCGTGCTGATCCTCGTCGCAACCCCCTCGTACGTCACCGGCGAGGTCTCGAAGATGGTTGCCACGGTGGTCAACAAGCAGGTCGGCTTCCAGCTGTTCCTGTTCCTCGGCGAGAAGTCGACGGGCACTCTCCCGAACTACCCGCTGTCCGACGTCGTGGACCGCATCCAGCACATGGTGCTGCCGACGCTCGTCCTGACGCTCCTCGGACTGGCCGGCCTGCAACGGCTCCAGCGCGGTCTGATGCTGGACGCGCTCGGCTCCGACTTCGTTCGTACCGCTCGCGCGAAGGGCCTGCGCGAGAACAAGGCGGTGATGAAGCACGCCCTCCGTACAGCCCTCATCCCGACCGGCACGTACTTCGCGTTCCAGGCCGCCACGCTGTTCGTGGGCGCCACGTACACGGAGCGGATCTTCGCCTTCCAAGGCATGGGCATCTACGGCGTGGACACGATCTCGACGCAGAACATCAACGGCGTCGTCGCTGTCACCGCCTTCGGCGGCATGTGCTACCTGATGGGTGCCATCCTCGCCGACCTCATGGTGGCGTTCCTCGACCCGCGCGTACGGCTGAGCTGAGGAGACGACGATGTCCATCGACTTCCGCACCAGCGAAGAGCCCGAGGCCCTCGACGGCCACGCGGCCCCCATCACGCCGACCTCCAAGCGTCTCACCCGCGGCCAGCTCATACGTCGCAGGTTCTTCCGGAACCGGAGCGCCATCGTGGGCCTGGCGATCATCGGAGTCCTTGTCCTGCTGGCACTGTTCGGCCAGTACCTGCTCCCCTGGCAGTTCGACCAGCGCGACGTCGGCCAGTACTACAAGCCTCCGTCCGCGCAGCACCTGTTCGGTACCACCCAGGCGGGCTTCGACGTCATGTCGCGTACGGTGCGCGGCCTCGGCAAGTCGCTGATCATCGGCTTCATGGTCGCGATCATCCAGACCACGATGGCCGCGCTCATCGGATCGTCGGCCGCGTACATCGGCGGGCTGTACGAGAAGGCGTGGCTCTGGGTCATCGACCTCATGCTCGTCCTGCCGTCGTTCTTCCTCATTGCGATCGTGTCCCAGGGCGGTCCCAAGGGCCAGTACGCGTGGCTGTTGCTCGTGGTCCTGCTGGCAGCCTTCGGCTGGCAGCTGTCGGCCCGCGTCGTACGGAGCCTGTCGATGTCGGTCAAGGAGCGCGAGTACGTCGCCGCGGCGCGCTTCATGGGACTCGGCACCCCCCGCCTGCTGGTGCGCCACATCATCCCCAACATCGCGTCGATGCTGATCGTCGACGTGTGCCTCGGCGTCGGGTACGCCATCCTCGGCGAGGCCGGCCTGTCCTACTTCGGGTACGGCGTCCAAGCGCCCGACACCTCACTCGGCACGCTCATCGCCGAAGGTGCGCAGTCGACCACGATCGCGCCGTGGATCTTCCTCGCGCCGGCGAGCGTGCTCGTCCTGCTCGTCATGTGCGTCAACGCGCTCGGTGACGGGCTGCGCGATGCACTCGACCCGTCGTCCCTTTCTGGAGGCCAGGCATGACCATCGCCGCACCTGCGACCAACCAGCGTCAGACAGCGACCGGCGACGTCGTGCTCAGCGTGCGCAACCTGCACGTGACGTTTCCCAGCGAGGCCGGCCTGGTCAAGGCCGTTCGCGGCCTCAGCTTCGACCTGAGGGCGGGCGAGACGATGGCGATCGTCGGAGAGTCCGGCTCCGGCAAGTCCGTGACGAGCCTCGCCATCATGGGCCTTCACCCGCGCAACGCGCGGATCGCCGGGTCGATCACGCTCCACGGGCGTGAGCTCGTCGGCCTCAGCGACGCCGAGATGTCCGAGATCCGCGGAGAAGACCTCGCGATGATCTTCCAGGATCCTCTGAGCGCACTGACGCCCGTGTACACGATCGGCGACCAGATCGTCGAGGCGATCCAGACCCACCACGACGTGGGACGTACGCAGGCGTGGAAGCGGGCCGTGGAACTCCTGGACCTGGTCGGCATCCCGAACCCCAGCCTTCGCGTGAAGTCGTTCCCGCACGAGTTCTCTGGCGGCATGCGACAGCGGGCGATGATCGCTCAGGCGATCGCGAACGACCCCGACGTGATCATCGCCGACGAGCCGACGACTGCGCTCGACGTGACGATCCAGGCGCAGGTGCTCGAAGTGCTGAAGACGGCACAGCTCGAGACAGGTGCCGCCGTCATCCTCATCACCCACGACCTCGGCGTCGTCGCGGGCATGTCGGACAGGGTCACCGTCATGTACGCGGGACGCCCCGTGGAGCAAGGCAGCGTCGACGACATCTTCTACAAGCCGCAGATGCCGTACACGATCGGGCTGCTGGGGGCCGTACCGCGCCTCGACGCGACGAACTCCGAGCCGCTCGCCACGTTGCAGGGCAACCCGCCCACGGTCGTGGACCTGCCA
>Ga0182021_10000558_pt1 | contig 40266 bp, 33 predicted proteins | sample 612E3MmetaG_FD_120493 | JGI IMG/M metagenome (GOLD analysis project Ga0182021, IMG submission 120493) | Permafrost microbial communities from Stordalen Mire, Sweden - 612E3M metaG (Illumina Assembly) | ecosystem: Environmental > Terrestrial > Soil > Wetlands > Permafrost | place: Sweden...
AGTCCCGGGGACGCCTCCGCCGCCATTATTCGTGCGGTGCGACAGAAGCAGGCGACGATGTCGCTGAGCGTACCTCTCGCATTGGAGTACGAAGCCGTCTGCCGGAGATCCGAACACCGGGAGGAGTCCGGGCTTTCAAGCCGGCAGGTGGAGATTTTTTTGGATGCCATCGTCGCCATGGGAGAACCCGTGCCAACGCATTTTCTGTGGCGGCCTCAGTTGCGCGATCCAAACGACGAGATGGTCCTGGAGGCAGCGGTCAATGGCAGGGCGGATGCTCTGGTGACATTCAACGTGCGAGACTACGGAACCACGCCGGCTCAATTTGGGGTGGAGGTTCTACTCCCGCGAGAGGCGATAGCGAGGATCAAACGATGAAAGAGACCCGAACATATCCTTTGCGGCTACCGCGGTCGCTCAAAGAGGCAGTAGAGCGGTTGAGCCGGGAGGACCGAACGAGTATCAACCAGTTCGTGGCCACTGCGGTGGCGGAGAAGGTGTCTGCCCTGCAGACGGCGGCCTATTTCACGGATCGGCAGGCTCGGGCGGATTTCAAAGCTTTCGATAAGATCATGAAGCGGAGGGGCGGAAGCAAGCCCCGGGAAGGCGATGAAATGCCGTCACAGGCCCAACGCGGTCTTGATTGAAATCTGCGAGCCGGTGCTCGGAAACTGGCCCCAATCGGTGCTCGGGAAGCAGGGCTGCTCACCCCTCGGGCCAGGAACCGTAAAGGAACACAGCGCGACATCGGGGGCGCGCAGGACCAATCTGGCGGATCGGGCGCATTCCCATCTGCGAAGGATACCCGCAGACGAGCGCCTAGCCGAGCGAGGGAGACGGGCGCCGAACATCCTTTCTCCAGTCCGGTACCATATCATTCACGTGTATCGTCGCCGACTCGCGGATCTGCCCGGCCGGCGCCAAATCCCGAACGGCCTTCGAAAAGGTCTCGGGCATTCGTATCTGCTCCGCGACGCCTACCGGCTGGACTGTGACTCCCGCCGAATCGCCTTCAATGGGCGCGCCGAATCCCATGTGAGAAACGATGCGGAGCGGTCGCCGGAGGGTGCGTGGAGAGGCGTTCTCTTTCGCCCGCCCCGCCGCGAAGTTGCGCTCCAGGCCCCCACTTAACCTATAGTTAAGTTCATGCCGGCGTCAAGACATCAGGGCGAAGAATCGCGCTCCCTGGCGGACGTGCACTCCTCCGTCGGCACCTCGCAAGTGTCTTTCTGGAAGCGCATGTTCGCCTTCGCCGGGCCGGCCTACCTGGTCAGCGTGGGCTATATGGACCCCGGCAACTGGGCCACCGATCTGGAAGGCGGCGCGCGGTTCGGCTACTCGCTGCTCTGGGTGCTGGTCATGTCCAACGCCATGGCGGTGCTCCTGCAAACGCTCAGCGCGCGCCTCGGCATCGTGCGCGGGCGCGACCTGGCGCAGGCGTGCCGCGAAACCTATCCGCGGGCTGTCAACCTGGCGCTGTGGGCGCTCTGCGAAATTGCCGTGGCGGCCTGCGACCTGGCTGAAGTCATCGGCGCCGCCATCGGCCTCAACCTGCTGTTCCACATTCCCCTGCTGGCCGGCGTCCTCATCACCTCCGCCGACACGCTGCTGCTGCTCTGGTTCCAGAGCTTCGGCATCCGCACCATTGAGGCCGTGGTGCTTTCGCTGATCACCGTGATGGCGGCCTGCTTCTGCGTGGAGATCTTCTGGGCCAAACCCGCCGTCGCCGAACTGCTTACCGGACTGGCCCCGCGCCTCAACCGGGACAGCCTGTACGTGGCCATCGGGATCATTGGCGCCACCGTGATGCCGCACAATCTCTACCTGCATTCGGCGCTGGTGCAGACGCGGCAAATCGGCCTCACGGAAGCCGCCAAGCGGACCGCCTGCCGCTACAACTTCATCGATAGCCTGGTGGCGCTCAATGGCGCCATGCTGGTCAATGCCGCCATCCTGGTGATGGCTGCGGCCGTATTCTTCAAGCGCCACATCGTGGTGACGGAGATCCAGCAGGCTCACCTGCTGCTGGCCCCGCTGCTCGGCACCGGCGCGGCGGGGGTGCTCTTCGCCATCGCGCTATTGGCCTCGGGACAATCCTCGACCCTCACCGGGACCATGGCGGGGCAGATCGTCATGGAGGGCTTTCTCAACTTCCGCATGCGTCCCTGGTTGCGCCGCCTGCTGACCCGCGGCCTGGCGGTCACGCCCGCCGCCTTCACCATCTGGTACGCCGGCGACAAGGCCACCTACCAGTTGCTCATCCTCAGCCAGGTGATCCTGAGCATGCAGTTGCCCTTCGCCATCATTCCGCTGATCCACTTCACCAGCGACCGGCAACGCATGGGCGCGTTCGCCAACAAGCTGTGGGTGCTGGTTCTCGCGTGGCTCACCGCCGTCGTCATCATCGCGCTGAATGTGCGCCTGGCGGGTATGGCGATCGCCGAATGGCTGGTGGCGGCCGGCCAGTGGAGGACCGCCGTGTGGATGGCCGTGATCCCGGTCTCGTCCGGCTTCCTGCTGCTGCTGTTATGGGTTACGATGGAGCCGCTGATGAGTCGGTGGACACGCAAGTACGGACGGGCGCCGGTAGAGTTGCCCGAGCCGGCGGGCGCGGAAATCGCCGCCCCCGTGTATCGCCGGATCCTCGTGCCGCTGGACCATACGGCGCTCGACCGCCTCGCGGTCTCTCACGCCGCCGCCATGGGCAAGCTCTACGGAGCCGAAATCTATCTGCTCCACGTGGAGGAAGGGGTGACCAGCCAAGTGTACGGGCAGGCGGCTTCCACGGCGGAGGTGGAGCTGGGCGGGCAATACCTCGAACGCATCGCCCAATCCCTGCGCGATCAAGGGGTTAGCGTGGTGACCGCGATTGCGCATTCGGTCTCGCCCACGAAGGAAATTCTGCGTTACGCCAAAGAGATACACCCCGACCTGGTGATCATGGGCGGGCACGGCCACGGCGGACTGAAGGACCTCATCTTCGGCACCACCATCAGTCCCGTGAGGCATCATCTGAACGTGCCCATGCTGATCGTGCGCCCCGGCAAGAGCTGAAAGGCTTTAGCCAAGCAAGACAGGCCACAAAAGGCGATGGCCTGTCCCACCTGAGACAGGCTGTCACAAAGCTGTGTCACAGGGGAACAGGGCAAAATCAGGTGACGCCATAAGCCTTTTTTTATCAACAGGATTCACTGGCATCCCAAGTGCTCTCATCACTCGCGTGAAGCGCTGCCTCATGCTTGCGATGGTTGTGACCTCATGTGTCCTGCCGCTCCAGTGCGCCACTTTGGAGCGCCTGTCCCTCGACGACTTGATCGCCCGCAGCACCATGATCGTCCGCGGAAAAGTTACCGCGTCTTGGGCCGCTTTCACCGGTTCCGTCATTTACACCCACTATCAAATTCAAGTCAGCGAGCAATTCAAGGGCACCGGCCAGAATTCCGTCGAAGTCATGACTCCGGGCGGCACGGTCAATGGGCTGACGTCGAGTTTCTCCGGTTCGCCCGTGCTCCACCCCGGCGACGAGTTCGTCTTTTTCCTGTGGACCAGCAAGGGCGGGATCACTTGGATCACCGGCCTCACCCAGGGGCTCTTTTCGCTGGACCCCGGCGACGCGGGCGCGGACCGTATGGCCACGCGCGCGGCCAGCCGCGAGCTGATGTTGGACCCTCAGACGTCGCGCCCGGTGAAAGACAGCACGCTGACCATGAAACTGAGCGACCTGCGATCGCGCATCGCCGCCACGCTGGGCGCGCAAGGCGGGGTGAAATAGTGCGCACTGCACGCCTTGCCCGCCTCGCCGCCATCGCGCTAGCCCTGGGGGTTCCGGCCCAAGCCTACTATCACTACGTGCACTACCTCAGCGGCGGCCGCACCGGCCCCTTCACCATCCAGCAGGAGAAGTTCAACATCCCGGCCGGCGGCACGGTCAGCTTCTTTGTCAGCGACCAGGGTCCGGCGGTCTACGCTCCCGGCGATAGCTTCGGCTCGCTGCTGGGACAGGTGAAGCAGGCGCTGGCGGCATGGGATTCGGTGAGTTCGCCCAACCTGCGGGTGAAATTCGGCGGCCTGGAAACCAACGGACAGAATTCCACCGCGCCCGGCGGCGATGTGGTCTTCCAGGAGCTGCCCCCTGGCCTGTATGGCTTGGGCGGCCCCATCTCCAACGGCACCACCATCGTCCGCGGCACCGTGATCCTCGCCAACAACACCAACACCGGCTTCGGCGTGGGGCCAAGCTACCTGGAAGGCTACTTCACTACGGCGGTTCATGAAGTGGGTCACGCCCTGGGCCTGCAACACACCTGGACCGGAAGCGCCATGTCGCAGGACGTGCTGCGCAACACCTCGCGCGCCCGGCCCTTCGATTACGACGATGTGGCGGCCATCAACGTTCTCTACGGCCCGGCCGGGTGGCAGAACAATTTCGGCACGATTACGGGCACCGTGCGTTTCGCCGACGGCACGCCCGTCACGCTGGCTTCGGTGGTCGCCATCAGTCCCACGGGCGCGGCCGTGAGCAGCCTGACCAATCCCGACGGCACATACCGTATCGATGGCATTCCCGGCGGCAATTACCTGCTGTACGTCCACCCGCTCCCGCCCGACGCGGTACCAGTGGATGGCACCGGACTGCGCCTGCCGCAGGATCAGAACGGTGTACCGTTCCTGCCCAGCGGCGTCTTCGGCACCGTATTTTACCCCAACACGATCGATCCCAACCAGGCCGCCCCGTTCCCCGTGGCCGCCGGCAGCGTCACCGCCTTTCAGAACTTCACCGTGCAGACGCGGAAATCGGTGCCGGCCTACGATCTGTGGACTTCGAGTTATCTGGATCCGCATTCGCTGCTGCCGCTGTGGGACACCTCCAACGTAGCGAACCCGATCCAGGTTTCTCCGGCGATCGCCAATAACACGCAATCGTACCTGGTGGTGAAGGTTGAGGCGAACTCGGGAGACACGCCGGTTCCGCAGTCGGCCACCATCCTGGGAGGCTTCGGCGTGGTGAGCGGCAATTACCTGCGGTCGTTCACCGACGATAAGACCGGCCGGCGGGCGCTGGCTCTGTATTTCGGTCAGGCCGGAGTTTCGGGCATGCCGCCTTTCGCGGGCACGGGCCCGCGACACCTCGTGCTGAATTACAGCAACGATATTTACGTCCTGCCACAGGCCGTGAATCTGGTGCGGCGTCCGGCCCCCGCGATCGCGGCGGTGAATCCCAATTTCGACGGAAGTGCGACCGTCGCCGGCAGCAACTTCGGCGGCGACAGCCTGGTCTACTTCGACGGCATTCAGGCGGTGCGCTCCACGGCGCTCAGCGGCAACGAACTGCAGGGCGCCCTGACCGTGTTACCGCCGGCCGGCACCGGCGGCCAGGTGGCGCAGGTCATCGTGTATAACGGCGACGGCCAGAACTCCACGCTCGCCCAGTTGAGCGGCCCGCCTACTTACACTTATCCGAACTCTGGCGCACCGCAGATTCAATCCCTGAACCTCACCCCGCTGCCAGCCGGCGCCACCGGAATGGTCGACATCACCACCCAGAACACGGCCTTCGCGGATGGCCAAGTGACTCTCGGTGTCGGCTCCGGCGACATCACCGTGCAGCGGGTGTGGGTACTCGGCCCAACCCATCTGGAGGCGAATGTCTCAGTCGCCGCCAACGCCGTTACGGGCAGTTCCGAAATCAGCCTGATCTCCGGTTTCCAAGTGCTCGCGCAACCCTATGCATTCCAGGTGATGCCCAGGAATCCCAACCTGCCCGTGATCGGCGCGGTGGACAACGCCAACACCGCGCAACAGACCCTCTACCCGGGAGCGTCAGCCGTCATCTCCGGCGTGAATCTGGCGAACGTGCCAACCAATGTGCAGGTGACGTTGGGAGGCCAGATCGTGGCGCCGCAGCCCGGCGGTGTATTCCCCGGCCAGGTCAATTTCCAGATCCCGGTCAATTTCCCCACCGGAACCACCGTTTTGCAGTTGTATAACGGCAACGTCGCGGCCAACCCGATCGTGGTGCAGATCGATGTTCCGCCGCCCAGCATACAGAACGTCACCAACACCAGCGGCGTGCCTTACGACTCTACTCACCCCGCTTCCTCGCAGGACGTGGTCACCGTCTACGTCTACGGCCTGGACCCGACCGTGCTCGCCAATCCCAGCCGGTTGCAGGTGACCGTTAACGGCCAGCCGATGCCCGTGCAGAGCCTCGCCCCGGCGCCCAACGGTCAGGCGCAGATCACCTTCGTCCTGACGCAGAGCTTCGGCGGCGTCCTGGTGAATCTGGCGGTGGTGGTGGACGGTTCCAGCAGCGCGCCCTTCTCGATTACCGTGCGCTAGGCGTGGCACTCGCGCACGGCAGCTTCGTGCTACCGTGACTGCATGAAACCTCTTGCGCTTGCCCTGCTTCTCGCCGGCTTTGCCCTGCCCGCGGGCGATCCCCCCGGCTTCTTCCTGTGGAAGTCAGCCGACTTGAAAGACTTGAGTAAGACCCTGGCATCCAAAATGGGCGAGAGAAAGCTCGCCAGCCAGACCATCGGCAGCTTCGGCGACTACAGCTTCATGCTGGCTCACCGCGAAGGTCCGGGCGATGCCGAATATCACGCCACCAAGGCCGATGTCTTCGTCGTCCAGAGCGGCGAAGCCACGCTTGTGGTCGGCGGCGAACTGGTGGACGGAAAATCCTCCCGTCCCAACGAAATGTACGCCTCCTCCATCAAGGGCGGCACGGAGAAGAAACTCGCCGCCGGCGACGTGGTGACTATCCCCGCCAAAGTCGCCCACCAACTCAAGCTCGATCCGGGCAAGGAGTTCACTTACTTCGTCGTCAAGATCGCGCAGCCCTAGGTAACTGTTTGCCGGAGATTCGCTGGCAGCCCTCTGTTCCAGACTCCCCGGTCCGTGCCGCATTGACACCGCAGATATAATACTTGGACAGGAGTGTGACATGACTATCCGCAGATTTGCCGTATGCGCTCTGTTCGTTCTGGCGGCCGTGGGCGCGGCCGCTTACGCCGCCGATGTGACCGGCAAGTGGACCGCCGCCATCGACACCCAGATCGGCGTGCAGAACTATACCTACGATTTCAAGGTGGACGGCGAGAAGTTGACCGGGATCGCGAAATCGCAATTCAGCGAAAGCCCGATCGCCGAAGGCTCCGTAAAGGGAGACGAAATCTCCTTCGTGGAGAACCTGAAGTTCGAGGGCCAGGAGGTACGCGTCGTATACAAGGGCAAGATCGCTGGCGACGAGATCAAGTTCAACCGCCAGGTGGGCGAATTCGCCAGCGAAGATTTCGTCGCCAAACGCGCGAAATAGGGGGGCTGAGGAGTAGGTGGGAATCGGAATTCGCATCGAGAACCTGCGCAAGGTCTACGACACTCCGCCGCCCATGGCGGGCGGCGGGGCGGGCTTTTCCTTCGCGGCGGTTCGCCCGGCCGGCAAGGAGAAGGCGCCCAGGAAATTCGATCTGGTGGCGCTGGATGGGGTTTCCTTCGAAATCCAGGCGGGTGAGGTCTTCGGTCTGCTCGGCCCCAACGGCGCGGGGAAATCGACCACCATCGGAGTGCTGACCACGCGCACCAAACCCACCAGCGGACGGGCCTTCATCGGCGAATTCGATGTGTGGCGCGAGCAGGTGAAAGCCAAGCGCCTGATCGGCGTGGTGCCGCAGCGCCCCAACCTGGATTTTGCGCTCACGGCGCGCGAGATCCTGACTTTTCACGGCGCCTACTTCGGGCAGGGCGCGCGCGACCGGGAGCGGCGCGCCGACGATCTGCTGGAGAAGTTCAAGCTGACGGATCGCGCCACCCACATGGTGCGCACCTTTTCCGGCGGCATGATGCAGCGCCTGTCGATCGCGCGCGCCATGATGCACGATCCCGAAGTGCTGTTTCTGGACGAACCCAGCGCCGGGCTCGACCCGCAGACGCGCCTGCTGTTGTGGGAGATCGTCCGCAACTACAACCGCCTCGGCAAGACCATCGTGATTACCACCCACTATATGGACGAGGCCGACACTCTGTGCAACCGCCTGGCGATCATCGATCACGGCCGCATCATTGCCCAGGGCACGCCGGCGGAGTTGAAGGCCGCCATCCCCGGCGGCTACCTGCTGCGCCTGCGCTTCGAGCGCGTCACTGAGGAACTACTGGCCGAATTGAAGAAGCTGCCCGGGGTAACGGAGGTGCACCCCGCCGACCAGGCATCGGTGGACGTGTACGCCGACCGCGGCGGCCGGCTGATGGGGCCGATCGTCAACACAGCGCAGGCGGCGGGCTTCGAACTGCGCGACGTGCACATCGCCGAGCCCAGCCTGGAGACGCTGTTTCTGCATCACACCGGAAGGAGCTTGCGAGATTGAACTGGAAAACGTTTTACGCCCTGCTCGCGCGCGACGGGCACGTGGCGCGCCGGAATCTACTGCCCACGTTACTGCAGAATCTGCTGCAGCCGCTGTTGTTCACGTTCGTATTCGGCAAGGTGATGACTACCAGCGGCATCATGCCCGCCGCCTATAAGAGCATGCTGCTGCCGGGCGTGATGGCGATCAGCATGGTGCTGGCCGGGGTGCAGGCCGTGGCCATGCCGCTGATTACGGAGTTTCAGTTCACGCGCGAAATTGAGGACCGGTTGCTGGCGCCCATCGAAATCGGCTGGCTGGCGGTGGAAAAAGTGGTGGCCGGGATGATCCAGGCGATGGTGGCGGGGCTGGTCGTGATTCCCGCCGCGTGGCTGATCATGGGGTCGGGAGTCAAGCTCGATTTCGGCAAACCGTTCGAGTTCCTCCTGGTGGCGCTCCTGGTGGCACTATTCTCGTCGGCCGGAGGGCTCGCCCTCGGTTGCAGCGTGGGGCAAACCCAGATCGGCCTGATGTTCAGCCTGGTGCTGGCGCCCATGATGATGTTCGGCTGCGCCTACTATCCGTGGAGCGCGCTCGAATCGTTCCCCATTTTGCACCTGGCGGTGCTGGTGAACCCGCTGGTATATGCCAGCGAGGGACTGCGCGGGGCGCTGGTCCCGCAAGTGCCGCACATGAATACGCTACTGGTGATCGGCGCGCTGGCGGCCATCGATCTCGGGCTGCTGTATCTGGGGCTGAAGAAGTTCCACCAGAAGGCGGTCGGCTAGGCTTACGGTTTCTTGAGGAGCGCCTTGACCTCGTCGGGCATCTCGAACGTGTTCATTGGGATTTCGGGATTGACCTGCACCGAGTCTATCGTCATGGCGATTTCCATGGGGCCGGCCTTAATCATCATCTTGTGCGGCACCAGGAGATCGCCTTCTTTGCGATAGTCGCTTACCGAGGTATCGGACTGGATGTCGCCCTGTGGGGTCTCGGTCACCGCCGACACTTTGACCATCAGGTTCGAATCCTGGTCGTACCAGAGTGTTCTCGGGTTGCCGCTTTTTGGCGTGGCCACGACCTTGTAACACTGTTTGCCGTCCACTGTCTCTAGCGCGACGGTCTCGACGGTCTTGTACAGGTTGCGCCAATTCAGTTCGCCATTGAACTTGGCCCGCAAAAGGCTCTCGGCTTTTTCACCGCCTTCCTTGATGCGGGGACCTTGCATGGCGGAATTCGCCCAGGCGACCTCGCCATCGGATCCCTCCTGCATTTTGCCGACGCCTTCGAAGTTCATTTCAACGTACTGTTTGCCGGGCTCGGCGGCATAGATTGTCATTTTGCCCTTGAGACCCATCGCCGGGAACTCCATCGTGCCGGCGATCACGTGACTGTGGATCTTGGCATAGGCGGCCTTGCCACCGGTGACCTCGACGTACTTATCGAGTATCGTTTCGGCCTTGGGTAAGTCGGCGGCGGCCAGAACGCCGGCGAAGGCGAGCGCGAGGCCGATTAAAGGTGGGGCAGGCGCTTTCGCCTGCCAATTAGAGCGTATGGTCATTGTGTACCTCATGGTTTCTGTTTTTGGATCCACTTCACGGCGGCGTCGAGAGCGGAGTCTTTACCTTCGAGCAGTTGCCGCCGGGTGGCGCGGACTTCTTTATCGGGAATCGCGCCGATCCCTTCCAGCGGTTTGCCGCCCTGCGAAATATAGTTGGCGATGGCGTACTGAAATCCGTCTCCATTAGGCAGCCGTTCGATGACGGAGCCCAGCGCGGCGGCCGCGGTCCGTGTGCCGAAGAGGCGGGCGCGGTGGATGTCCTGCAATCCGCCCGCCAGGATCTCCGACGTGGAAGCGGAACAGCCGTCCACCAGCACGGCCAGCGGTCCGCGAAAAGGCTCGGTGCGGGGAAAGATCACGAATTTGATAGTGAGGCCGCGCATGTACATCGTGCCCAATTGCAGGCCGGATTGATCGGTGAACCATCCGGCGACCCCCATCGCCAGGCCGCCAAGGCCGCCCGGGTTGCCTCGAAGATCGAGGACGAAGCCCCGGCAGTCCCGGCATCCCTGGATGGCCTCTTGCATGGTCTTGGCGAGCCCTTCGGGATCGAGAAAGATATTGAATCGCGCGTATCCGACGTCTCCCTGCAGCCTGCGCCACTCGCTCCAGACAGGTTCCGGAGGCAGATTGCCCAGACGCATGGTCTTGCCGCGGGGCCTCCTGCGGTCCAGCAGGATCGAGACCCTCCGGTCGGCGCCATCCAGAAATTCCACCGAAACCGTGGAACCAGCGTTGCCTTGGAGGTAGGACAGCACGCCTCGGCTCAGCCGGAGATCGAGCAGGGTCGGGTCCTTGAATTGTTCCTGGATTCTCTGCACCAGCGGGGGGATTTCGGTCTTTCCGATGCGCAAGACCTCCCAGCCGCGTTTGACGCCTTTGGCCGCCGCCGGAGATCCGTCATCGACATCCGTTACGATGGCGTGTCCCTCCAGAACCCGCAGGTCGATCCCGGGGGTGGCTTCGACGGAGCCCTTCTCCTGATCGTCCGAGGCGGCATCCAAATCGTGGTAGACGCTGCCGGGAAAGATGCCGAAGTGAGTCTGCTTCAACCGCTCCACCATGTCGTTGAGGATTTCGCGAACCTCATCGGCGGTTTTAGCGGCTTCCATTTTGGGGCGCAGTTCGTCGTGCACGGCCTGCCAGTCCAAGCCGCCGAGCTTGGGATCCCAGTGTTTGTCGCGGACCGTTGTCCAAACTTTCTCGAAGGCTTGGATGTTAGCGCTGTGCTGGGCGGGCGTCGCGGTTTGGCCGGCGGCGGCGGTCGCGCCGGCGATGGCCAGCACGAGTGCGCAGGTACGGTGCGACATGCCTTTCACTATAGCCTAATTGTTCGCGCGCCCCGGCACACCGGTGGCGGTTCTGTCAGTCCCCGGTCTTGGCCAGGGTATAGAATGGCTCGCATGACTGCACCGCCGGCAATCGTGCGTACGGCGCTCTCGGGCAAGGAATGGCGGGTCCTCATCCTTCTCCTCATTTCCGCCCTGATCAACTACATCGACCGCACCACCCTATCGGTAGCGGCCACCGATATCCAGCGCGAATTGCATTTGACCAATACGCAAGTGGGCGCGCTGCAGTCGGCCTTCTTTGCGTCGTACGCGCTCTGCCAGCTCAGCTTCCTGTCTGGCTGGGTGGTAGGCCGGTTCCACGTCGGCTGGGTGCTGGGGTGCGGGTTCCTGCTGTGGTCCGGCGCCACCGCAATGACCGGAGTGGCTACGGTGTTCGTGATGATCTTCGCCCTGCGGCTGCTGCTGGGCATCGGCGAATCGGTGACCTACCCGTCGTATTCGCGCATTCTCGCCAACGAGTATCCGGAGCATCATCGCGGGTTCGCCAACGCAATTATCGACTCGGGCACCAAGGTGGGGCCGGCGTTGGGGATCCTGATCGGCGGCCTGCTGGTGTCTCACGTGGGGTGGCGCGTCTTCTTCCTCGTCCTCGGCGGGAGCAGCCTGTTGTGGTTGATTCCGTGGGCCGCGTGGATGCCGCGGGGGAAGGGTGTGGCGGCGCGCGAGGATGCGTCCGAGGTTCCTTCCATCGGCGCGATTCTGAGCCAGCGGTCCGCCTGGTTCACGGCATTCGGCCTCTTCTGCGGCAACTACTACTGGTACTTTCTGCTGACCTGGCTGCCGGCATATCTGGAAAAGGAGCGCCACTTCCCCAAGACGAAGATGGCGCTGCTGGGCTGGCTGCCGTTCCTCGGCATCGCGGTGTCGTGCGTGCTTTCCGGGTGGCTGAGCGACCGCCTGATTGCGCGCGGAGGCTCGCCGACCGAAGTGCGCAAGAGCTTCGCGGAACTGGCCTGGGGTTCGCCACCATCCTGATTCCGGTGGTGCTGGTACACGATCCGAACCTGGCCCTGGCGCTGTTGCTGCTGGCGTGCATTTCCTTTGGCATCTACACGTCGAACCTTTGGGCGATTACGCAGTCGCTGGCCGGACCGCGCGCCGCCGGCAAGTAGACCAGCTTTCAGAACGGCTTCGGCAATCTGGCGGGCGTGCTGGCCCCTGCGCTGACGGGGTTGGTGGTGGACCGCACCGGCGAGTTCTATCTGGCCTTCGTAGTGGCCGCCGGATTCGCCCTGGCGGGCGCCGCCATGTTCGTGTTCGGCGTGGGCCCGATCGAGGAAGTGAAGTTCCAGGGTTTGCCCCTGTGATACCCTGCGGGGCATGAAGCTTTTACTCGCCATGACGCTGGTTGCGGCGGCCCTGGGCGCGCAGGATCGCCCGCTCGCCTCGCTGCCCTACACCCCCAGCCTGGAACCCGCCTTCATCGAACGCTCCGTGGACCCGTGCGTCGATTTCTGGCGCTACTCCTGCGGCAACTGGAACCGGTTGAATCCGATTCCGCCCGACCAGGCGCGCTGGAACGTCTACGGCAAGTTGGCGCAGGAGAATCAGCAATTCCTGTGGGGCGTACTGGAGCAAGCCGCCAAACCCGCGGCCGGGCGCTCGGCGAACGAGCAGAAGATCGGCGATTTCTTCGGCGCCTGCATGGACGAGGCTGCCGTGGAAAAGGCTGGCGCGGCGCCGCTTAGAGCCACGCTGGACGCCATCGCGGGCATCACCGCCCTGCAGGACTTGCCGCCAGTGCTGGCGCGCATCCACTTGCAGGCGGCGCGCAGCGACCCTATCTTCGGATTCGGCTCCAACCAGGATTTCGCCAACGCCGAACGAGTGATCGCTTTCGCGACGGCCGGCGGTCTGGGGCTTCCGGATCGCGATTACTACACCAAGACCGACCCCAAGAGCGAAGAGACGCGCGCCAAATACCTGGAGCATGTGGCGCACATGCTCGAACTGCTGGGCGATGCGCCCGCCGCCGCCAAGACCGAAGCGCAAACCGTCATGGAGATCGAAACGGCGCTCGCTAAAGCGTCGCTGACACAGGTGGAACTCCGCGACCCTTATAAGCAGTTCCACAAAATGACCCGCGCCAACCTGGCCACGCTGACGCCCTCTTTCGACTGGACGGAATACTGGAAAGCCTGCGGGCTCGCGCTGAAGGGCATGGTCAACGTCACCGAGCCCACGTTTTTCGCGGAAGTGGAGAACCAGCTCAAGGCGCGCTCCCTGGCCGAGTGGAAGACGTACCTGCGGTGGCACGCGACGCACAATCGCGCGCCCTATCTTTCCGCCGCTTTCGTGCGGGAGGACTTCGATTTCTTCAGCAGACACCTGCATGGCGTGAAGGCGCAGCCGCCGCGATGGAAACGTTGTGTCCGGCTGGTGGACCAGGACCTGGGCGAAGCTCTGGGACAGGTCTTCGTCGCCAAAACCTTCACCGGCGACGTGAAGGGACAGGCGCTGGCCATGGTCAAGGAGGTCGAAAAGGCGATGGACGACGACCTGCGCCATCTTCCCTGGATGGGCGACGCCACGCGCATGAAGGCGCTCGAAAAGCTGCACGCCATGGTGAATAAGATCGGCTACCCGGACAAGTGGCGCGACTACGGCGCGCTACGCATCGAGCCGGGCGATTTCGCCGGCAACGTCGACCGCGCCATCGAGTTCGAATCGCGGCGGCAATTGGCCAAGATCGGTAAACCCGTGGACCGCAAGGAGTGGCTCATGACGCCGCCCACGGTGGACGCGTATTACAACACGCAGACCAACGACATGAACTTCCCGGCGGGCGTTTTGCAGCCGCCGCTCTTCGATCCCAAGATGGACGACGCGCCCAACTACGGCAATACCGGCGGCACCATCGGCCACGAGCTGACGCATGGCTTCGACGACGAAGGCCGCCAATTCGACGCCAAGGGCAACCTGAAGGACTGGTGGACCAGGAAGGACGCCGATGAGTTTGTCAAGCGCGCCACCTGCATCTCCGACCAGTACTCGCAATATACCGTCGTCGACGAGGTCAAGATCAACGGTAAACTGACGCTGGGTGAGGACGTGGCGGATCTCGGCGGCCTGATTCTGGCCTACAACGCATGGAAGAGCGCCACCGCGGCAAAGAAACTGGAGCCGGTCGGCGGCTTCACCCCGGAGCAGCGTTTCTTCATCGGCTTCGCGCAGTGGGATTGCGGCGACGAGCGCCCCGAGAGCAAGCGCGCCAACGCCATCACCAACCCGCACTCCCCGGAGGAGTATCGCATCAACGGCGTAGTGAGTAACATGCCGGAATTCGCCAGAGCTTTCTCATGCAAAGTAGGACAGCCCATGTTGCGGCCGCAGGCCTGCCGCGTATGGTAGGAAAGGCCAATGCTCAGATCGGAGCCGCACGGCGTCAATCGGAGCCGCGACGGTGAGGGAGCGGTCGCAGTTGCACAAGATCAGGAGACGAATATGTCAGCCCTAGAAAATACCACGCGCCGCAGTTTCCTGTTGGCCGCCGCGGCGGCGCCGCTGTTGCCCGGCCAATTGCGCCTACGCCAACTGTGGACCGCGCACTGGATCGCCGTCCCCCATGCCCCCCGGACGGAGTACGGCGTCTACCATTTCCGCAAGACCTTCGAACTGGCCGCCCGGCCCGAGCGCTTCGTAGTGAATGTCAGCGCCGACAACCGGTATCAGTTGTTCGTCAACGGGCAGCGCGCGGCGTGGGGTCCGGCGCGTGGCGACCTGTTCCACTGGCGCTACGAAACGGTGGATATCGCGGGCTTCCTGCAAGCCGGCAGGAACGTGCTGGCGGCCGTGGTGTGGAACTTCGGCGAGGACGCGCCGGAGGCCCAGATCACCCTTGAAACGGGCTTCCTGTTGCAGGGCGATAGCCCAGCCGAGGATGTGGCCGATGCCGGCCCCTCGTGGAAGTGCGTGCGCAACCGGGCCTACACGCCGGTCGCGATCACCAGCGCCGCGGTGCGCGGGTATTGGGCCGCGGGTCCGGGCGACCGGGTGAACGCGGCGTTGCATCCCTGGGGATGGGAGTCTCTGGCGTTCGACGATTCGGCGTGGACCCCGGCGGCCGTGGTGGCGCCGGCGGCTGGCCGCGAGGCCCGCGACGTGCACTCCCGTTGGATGTTGGTGCCGCGCACCATTCCCATGATGGAGGAGCGCACTGAGAAATCGCTCACCGTGCGCCAGGGGAGCCTCGCCAACACCGCCAATTCGAGAACCACCGTGCTGTTCGACCAGGGATACCTGACGACGGCCTATCCGAGGTTGACCGTGTCGGGCGGCAAGGGCGCGGTGGTGCGTATGCGGTACGCCGAAGCGCTCTTCAAGACGAATCCCCGCGAGAAGGGGAATCGCAACGAAATCGAGGGCAAGGAGTTCATCGGCAACTACGATGAGTTCGTCCTGGATGGCGGAACGCGCCGCGTCTTCCGGCCGCTGTGGTGGCGCACCTACCGCTATCTGCAACTGGAGATCGAAACCCGCGGCGAACCCCTCACCGTGGACGCGATCACCGCCACCGCCACGGGATTTCCCTTCGTGCGCCGGGCGCAATTCGACGCCGGCGTGCCGGAACTGAATCAGATCCTGGACGTGGGCTGGCGGACCGCGCGATTGTGCGCCCACGAGACCTACATGGATTGCCCCTACTACGAGCAGTTGCAGTACTCTGGCGACACCCGCGTGCAATGCCTGGTCTCGCTGTTCCAAACCGGCGACCCGCGCCTGATGCGCAATGCCATCGACCTGCTCAACGACTCGCGGCAGAGCGACGGCTGCACCATGAGCCGCTATCCGACGCGCCTGGAGCAGTACATCCCGGGCTTCGCGCTCTGGTGGGTCGGCATGGTGCACGATTACCACTGGTACGTGGCCGACGCCCCCTTCGTGCGCCGTATGTTGCCCGGTGTGCGCGCGGTGCTCAGCTTTTTCGAAGGCTATCGGAAGGAGAACGGATCGCTCGGCTCCCTACCCTGGTGGCGTTATTTCGACTGGGTTCCGGAGTGGCCCAACGGCGAAGCGCCGCAGGAGGCCGATGGCGGCGCGGCGCTCTTCGATCTGCAGTTGCTGATGGCGTACGGTTGGGCCGCGGCGCTCGAGAATGCGGCCGGCCTTGCCGGGTTGGCTCAGTTCTACAGCGAGCGGGAGCGCGTGTTGCGCGCCACCATCCGCGCGCTGTATTGGGATGCGGCGCGTGAGTTGTTCGCCGATACGCCGTCGAAACAGCAGTTCTCGCAGCACACGAATACGATGGCGGTGCTGGCCGATGTAGTCACGAGACCGGAGGCGCAAGCCCTCATGCTGCGCACGCTGACCGCGCCGGGGCTGGCGCAGGGCGCGCTCTACTTCAAGTTCTACATGCACCAGGCACTGGCCAAGGTGGGCGAAGGCGATCGCTACCTGGACCAGTTGGACGATTGGCGCGGCATGCTGGCCAACGGCCTGACCACGTTCGCCGAAGTGGTGGACCGTCCGGGCCGGCCGCCGCGGTCCGATTGCCACGCCTGGAGCGCCAGTCCGAATATCGAGTTGATGCGCACCGTGCTGGGCGTGGATTCGGCGGCGCCAGGCTTCTCTCGCGTGGTGGTGCGGCCCCACCTGGGTCAACTGAAGTTTGTCGAAGGCTCGGCGCCGCATCCCAAGGGACCGATCGAGGTCCGCGTGGAGGCGGCGGGCAATGTCAGCGTGAATACCCCCGTGGACGGCGAGTTCCTTTGGCGAGGCACGCGCCACGAACTCCGCGCGGGAACGAATCGGTTCACGGTCCCGGCGGGGTAGTAGTGCGGGTTCCGCCGTCGCGATCACGCACGTTTGCGACGCTCGGCTCGCGTTGCGACTGCGAGAAGCGCGCGAAGGGCATCATTGACCGACTTCGAATCCGGAAAGGCGTCGGCCAATGCTGGGTCAAGGAGCACCACATTGGTTCCGCGGCGGTATCGGTCTACGTACTTCCCCCGCACACCACCGGAAAAGTCGTACTCCGCCCTCATCTCACCGGTTTTTCCCTTAGAAGGAGGTTTCTTCATATCTGCGTCTCTCATGCTTCGTTGCCGGGCGAGCGCTGATCAGGCGGATCTGCTCTCCTCTAACAGTATGAACCACGACCAGCAGGTTTCGCTGGCCGGACAGCCCGACGATCAGAAAGCGCGCTTCGTCACTGGCGTGGTCCGGGTCCGGAATCGTCATCGAAAGAGGGTCATCGAAAACCGTGGTCGCCTCTTCGAACTCGACGCCATGCTTCCGCCGATTCGCCGAGTCCTTCCTCCGATCCCATTCAAAAACGATTCCGTACATCTCCCTTCGAGCTTACCGAATCGGGAGCCATCCCGAACGGGTCGCCTTCACACCGCGACCAGCTTCCATTTCCCCCGCCGGAACAGGATCACCGACACCACGGCCAGCACCGATTCCGCGCCGCAGATCGCCAGATACACGCCGCGCGGGCCGAGATGCTGTGCCAGATACCAGGCCAGCGGGATCTGCACGCACCAGTAGCAACCGAAATTGATCCAACTCGGCGTAGCCGTGTCGCCGGCGCCGTTGAAGGCCTGCTCCATCACCATGCCCCACGCATAGAACGGGTAGCCGAGACTCACGTACCGCAGGCACGCCACGGCGATGGGCACCACCAGCGGGGCAGGGTGGAACAGCCCCACCAGGGGGCGCGCCGCGGCGATGAACACAACCCCGACCAGCGTCAGGAAACCCATGTTGTACAGCCCCGCGAGCCATACGGCGCGCTCGCCGCGATCGGGACGTTGGGCGCCCAGGTTCTGTCCCACCAGGGTGGCGGCGGCGGAGCAGATGCCCCACGACGGCATCAGCGCGAACATCACGATGCGGAGGGCCAGCGAGTAGCCCGCCACCGCGTGGCTGCCGAAGCCCGCGTTGATGCGCGCCAGCGTGAGCCAACTGGCGGTGCCGATGAAGTACTGCAGCATGGCGGTGCGCGCCACCCGCAACAGCCGCGCCAGCACCGGCCAATCGATGCGCAGGTGGCGGCGCGCCACGGCGACGCGCGCGCGTCCTCCCCCCAGCACGTAGAGTTGATAGACCACACCCAGGCTGCGCCCGATGGTGGTGGCAACCGCGGCGCCGGTCACGCCGAGTTTCGGGAACGGGCCGAGCCCGTAGATGAAACACGGGTCGAGCGCCATGTTGATCAGGTTAGCCATCCACAGCGTGCGCATGGCGATGGCGGCGTCGCCGGAACCGCGGAAGATGCCATTGATCAGAAACAGCATCACGATGGCCAGATTGCCGCCCAGGATGATGCGCGCGTATCCGGTCCCGGTCCGGATCACCGAGGGCGTGGCGTGCATGAACTCGAGCAATTGCGGGGCGAACGTGTAGCCCACCGCTCCCATCAGGATGGCGAGCACCACGCCGCCGCCAATCGCCTGTACGGCGGCCACCGATGCGCCTTCGGGATCGTGCTCTCCGATGCGGCGCGCCGCCGTCGCGGTGGCCGCCGTGGCGAGCCCCATTGCAATCGCGAAGACGATCACGATGACGGCTTCGGTGAGTCCGACGGAAGCCATGGCATCGGGGCCGAGGCGCGCCACCCAGAAGGCGTCCACCACGCCGAAAGTGGACTCCATCACCATCTCCAGAATGGTGGGAATGGCCAGCAGGGCAATGCCCCGGGTCAAGCTGCCTTGCGTGAAATCCTGCGTGGTGCCGGCCAGCGCTTCACGCAGGAATCGCCACTTGCGGCGGCTTGGTGACGGCATGGTCGATAACATATGGGCCTTTCCGGATGGCTCCATCCGGGCTGACTGGTTGGAAAGTCCTGCGCTTCAGAGGATCTGAAGCGCGTTGTCCGTGGCGAAGGGAACGCTAGCGCGAAAGCCGGAGCAGGCGGTGACGCCCGCGGCGGATTTCGCTAGCGAAAGCTCGGACAAATTCGGTCGGTGGTAAACATAATCGGCCTACTTGAAAATCAGGTTACCACATCCGGCGGCCGGATGAGGGGGGCTGCCGCCTCTGGGGTGAAGACGGGCACGGGGGAGGCGCGAAACCCCTTTGGGTCGCGAGTCACGATGAGGTCGCAGCCGGCGGCGGCCGCGGCGGCGGCGGTTACGGAATCCTCGAAATCCGGGCCATCGGAATCCAGCGCGCTTTGGATGATGGCGTGGTCGACGGGAGCCACCGCGAAGACTCGTAGAAGCGCACGCATTGCGCGGCGGCTTCCGGCAGCGCCCAGTTCCTTGCGTATCAGGTAATCGATGGTAGTCACTGCGTGGGCTGCCAGAAAGCCCTCCGCCCGCCTCAGTTCGATAGCCGCCCAGACGGCCCGGCCAGCCACGGCGTGAGGCCGCCGGGCCAACAGAACATCGAGAATCACGTTGACGTCCACCAGGACGCGTTTCATCGATGTTTCTTCGACAGGTGCTTGTGATAATCCCCGATATCCGCTCTCTTGAGGATTCCAGCCAGAGAGTCCAGAATCGGCGTCTTCTCTTTGCGCGCTTCTGGTTGCGTTACCGACGTCAGGTACGATTCAACCATGCGCGAAACGGAAGTTCCACGGCCCTTGGCATAACGCTTGGCCCGGGCAGCCACATCGGGATCGACGCTGAGTGTGAGCTTGGGCATCCTGTACGTATGATAGCAGGCGAATGGCACGTGCCGGCTTGCCTGCGATGGGAAATGATACGACAGGCTGAAGCCTGCCCCACCTACGACAACGCCTCCACGCCGCGCCATGGGAACTCGTCATCTCTGCGGGAGGTAATACGGAATGCGATTTTCGACTCTGACGATGGCCGCTGCCCTGCTGTGTCCCGGATTGGCGGTGCGCGCGCAGGACACTAGAGAGAACTCGACCTATAAGGTGGATTTCACGATTCGCGACTCTGGCGATGCCGGCGGGAAAACCGGAAGGAAGTATTCGATGCTGGTGGCCGCCGGGCACAAGACCTCGTTCAAGGTGGGCAACCGGGTGCCGGTACCAACTGGTTCAACGAGCACCGGCGGCACGCTGGTCAATACGCAGTTCAACTACGTCGACGTCGGGGTGAACATCGACTGCATGGTCAACGATAACAGCTCGAAATTCGCCTTGCACGCGGATCTGGACGTCAGCACGGCGGTAATGCCGGAAAAAGGTCCGAACGTGATCCAGGTGCCCATCGTCTCGCAGATCCGGTTGAACCTGGACACCACGTTGGCGCCGGGGAAACCGGCCATAGTGGCGTCGTTCGACGACCCGGTCACGTCCAGGAAGTTCGACGTCGACGTGGCGATTACCAAAATGTAAGAGGCCGCTACTTTTTCATTTTGGGAAGCCCGAAGTGTCCGCCGAGGTCGGACAAGGATTCCAGATCCACGTTGCCCACCAGGTTGGCGACCGTGAGCTGCCGCGGTTCGCTGGCCAGGATGGCCACCCCGGTGACCTTGCCTTTCTCATTGCGCACCCACACTTCGATGTTCTCGCTCTCCCCGCCGCTCTTGATGCCGACGATGCGGCTCCACTCCGGCGCCCTGAGCTGATTGCGCACCTTGTCGAGATCCCCCGGAGCGTAGCCGCCCACCTTCTTGAACTCGAAGCTCTGGATGTAGATGCCCTCGATGCCCACAATCAGCTTTTTGACCCGTGCCTCGTCGGGGTCCTTGCTGTCGAGGAACTTTCCCGCGAACCGCAACATGCTGGTATTGAGCGAGACGTCGAAGCTGTCGGAAGCCTTGGATGCCAAATGCTCCAGGTTGAATTTGAACTGCTGCGCCCACAGCGTGGCGGCCAGCGTGGCGCCCAGGGCGAGGGTTAGCATCGGTCTCATTGTTCGGTCCCTTTCAACTGCATCTGCACGCGATTCAGCTTGCTGCCGGCGATCCGCATGGCGGTCATCACCTGCTCTTTGGCGAGCTGCCCCCGATGCTGGCGCCATGCGGCCTCACCGCCGGCTCCCATCATCACCAGGATGGTGGCGGCGATGGCCAGCCACCGCGGCCTGCGGTGCAGGCGCGCGCGCACCCGGCCGTCGAATCCGGCAGCGGGTTCTTTCCTCGCCAGCGCCTTTGCCAGTTCCTGTTCCAACCAATCCATTACCGTTCTCCCACGCCGCGGCGCTCCAGCTTCCCGCGAAGCAGCGCCAGCGACCTTTGAATGTGACTCTTGACCGTTCCCAGCGGGATGCCCATGGTTTCGGCAATCTCCGTGGGGTCCAGGTCTTCCTGGTACCTCAAAATCATCGCCATGCGCGGTGTTTCGGGCAGCGTGGCGATCAGCCTCCGTAACATCCCGCCCAACATCGGGTCGCCGGCAGCGGGGCGCACGGAGGGCTCGGCCACGTCTTCCAGCGCCACCTGCGGGCGCCGGCTGCGTTTGCGCGCGGCGTCGATAGAGCGCTGCACGGCCACCTTGCGCAGCCAGAAGCCGGCATGGGCGGACGTTTCGATGCCCGCCAGGTGGGTGTGCAGGCTGAGGAAGACGTCCTGTGCCGTCTCCTCCGCCAGCTCGCGATCGTGCAGGAAGTGCCAGGCCACGCTGAACACCATGGCGCGGTGCTCGCGCATCAGTTCGCCGAAATCCAATGCCCGCCGCACCGACGTCAATCCAATTACTTCGTTCGCCAGATAGGTCACGTTGCCCGGTTCACCGAAATCGTTCGCCTTGTAATCAAGGATACCGCCCGCGCTTCAAACCCGCTCTCCACTACACATATAGATACGCTTAACGCCGGCAGCGGGATGCAAAAAGGAACCGGGCCACGCGGAGCGGATTCGCCCCAGTCGTGGCCCGGTGTAAACCCGCTGGGGAGCGGCGGCCGGCTCACCGCTCCCCGCTGGGAAACCGATTGCGAACGCGTCTCCTACTGCGCGCCGCCGATCGCCGTGCAGGTGCCGGCCTCCGCCTCTCCAACCCCAGTCTCGAAGCAGGTCATGCCGTGAGGGATCAGGTCCGCGAAGTTGAACGATTTTCCAAAGATCGCGAAGGTATGGCTCGACGTCAGAATTGCCGTGGAAGTGAACGGGCCCGAGTTTCCGCCGTCGGCGCTGAAGAAGATTCCCGCTTTCCTGGTGAACTTGGCCACGGGTTCCCCCCAGGTGCTCCGCTTGCTCCAGTCGCTCCAGTCGCGGAGATCGGGCCTGGTGGTGAAATAGATGGTGGCTTCTCCCTGAGGAATCAGGGCGACATAGTTGAAGTCCTTGTTGGGGGGGAGTTCCTGCATGCTGAAGTCCGACACCCAGATGAAGTAAGCGTGTTCCTTGTCGACGACCGGTGTACCAAACATGGGCCCCGAGAATAACAGGTTCAGAGGTAGATCTCCAATCACCGGATAGTACGACATGCAGATAGCCGTCGTATCCGACGTGAAAACCGACCCACCCAGGAAAGCCATGACCACTTGGGACGATCCGGCAGCTTGGGCATTCAGCGATGCGCATGACCCCAGAAGCAGGATTCCCAGCAATACGACCGTTGCGAATTTCATATCAATCTCCTTCCGATTAGGCTAGAATTTGTACGGATCCGGACCGTAGACTCTGTTTTCTATCCGGACCAGCACGAGAACAGTATTACCGGCGTGGACCGGGCAAGTCTTGACGGAAACTTGATGTTTTCTTGATGAAACCTCTACGTACGCTGCCGAGTTCGCCGAATCGAATCGCCGTCGCCGCACCCGATGCCCGCGCCGGGGCGGAGGAGGCCCAATCTTATACCTTCGGCCCGTTCCGGCTGGTGCCCGGCGAACGCATTCTGCGCCGCGGCGCCCAGGTTCTGCCGCTTCCCCCAAAAGCCTTCGATACACTGCTGCTGCTGGTGCGAAGCCCAGGCCATCTGATGCGCAAGGAAGATCTGATGACGGCGCTGTGGCCCGACAGCTTCGTCGAAGAAGTCAGCCTGGCGAGCAAGATCTCGCTCTTGCGAAAGGTTCTGGCGGAAGCCGGGGCCGCGGACGGATATATTCAGACGGTTCCGAAAGTGGGGTATCGCTTTCTTCCCCCGGTAACCCGGACCTGGGCTTCCGGCCCAGCGGTGGGAACCCCAACACGGGTTGACGAGGAGGCGCCGGCGGAACGAGTCATCCGGTTCATCGCGCTTCCATTTCGCGTTCTGAACGGCGATGAACGCGCCGGTTTCCTGGAACATAGCCTGCCCGAGGCCATCTCGGCGTCACTGGCCGGGCTGCGCTCGCTCACCATACGTTCCAGCCTGCTGGCGGCGCGCCTGGCCGAAGCCAACCCGGACCCCAGGCACATCGCGCGGGAAGCGGAAGTCGACATGGTCCTGGCGGGCACCGTCCTATGTGAGGGCGGCCAGGTACGGGTCAGCGCGGAATTGATACACGCATCTTCCGGCACGGTGGTGGGGTCTTATGTCTGCAAGACCAGGCTCGACAACCTGATCGAGGTTCAGGACACCCTGGTGCGCGGCATCGTGGATTTGCTGGTGCTGCGCCTGACCGAGCGCGAGCGCCGTGTTTTGGCCAATAATGTGCCGGCTTCCGCCAGAGCCTACGAGTTCTACCTGCGCGCCAACCACGTGGCGCTCGGACGTACCTTTGAGAGCATGTCGATGGCGCGGGATCTCTACCGCGAATGCCTCGACGAAGACCCGGACTACGCTCCGGCGTGGGCGCGTCTGGGGAGGTGCCATCGGTTCCTGGCGAAGCTCGGCGAGGAGGGACCAGAGAGCCTGGAACTGGCCACGTGGGCCTTCCACCGTGCCTTTGCGCTCAGCCCCGACCTGCCCCTTGCGCACAGTCTTTACACGCCGATCGAGGCCGATTCCGGGCACGCCCAGGCGGCCATGGTGCGGCTGCTGGGGCAGGGCGAGAGGCATCCCAACGATCCCGAACTGTTCGCGGGCCTGGTGCAGGCCTGCCGTTACTGCGGCCTGCTGGACGAATCCCTCCGCGCGCACCAGCGGGCCCGGCGTCTCGATTCGAGGATCGTGACCAGTGTGGCTCACACCTTCTTCATGCTGGGAGACTATGAGCGCGCCATCGAGTGGTATCCCCCCGGCACGCGCTTCTATCTGGATCTGGCGGCCCTGGCCGCGGCCGGCCGCGAGACCGAAGCCGCCGAGTTGCTTGGCCAGCGCGTTTTTCCCGGCGGAAAGTGGCCGGAAATCGAGTCTTTGCGCTGTTCCCTCCGGGGAGACCACGCCGCCAGCATTGACATCGTGAGGCAGGCACTCGCATCACCTACGGAATTCCTGGATCCCGAAGCAACTTTCTACCTGGCGCGGCAGTTGGCATACGACGGCGCGTCTGTCGAAGCAATGCGGACCATTCGGGCCGCCACGACGCAGGGGTTTTTCTGCTCTACCGCTTTGCGGAACGATCCCTGGCTGCGGCCCCTTTCCCCTCTGCCGGACTTCCAGCACGTGCTGGATGAAGTTCTCGGGCGCGAAGCCAACGCCAGGGCGGCCTACCAGGCGGCAGGCGGAGATCGGCTCCTCTCCTGACCTCCGCAATCGGCCGTGCAAACGTGCTATTAATGGACTCGCAGGTCTGAATACTCCGCAATCACGCTTTTTGAAGGATGGTTATGAGTATACGTCTATCCAACGGAACCGAAATCCCGATCGAAATGCACAAGGTGCGCATTGTGCAGAAGACGCGGCTGGCGCCCGCCCGCGAGCGTCTGAAAGCCATGGAAGGGGCGGGTTACAACACCTTCCTCCTCCGCACCCGCGACATCTTCATCGACATGCTGACAGACAGCGGCACCAATGCCATGTCCGACAATCAACTGGCCGCCATGATGCAGGCCGACGACGCCTACGCCGGTTCGGAGAGCTTCTACCGGCTGGAGGACGCGGTGCGCGACGTCTTCGGCTACCAGCACGTCATGCCCACCCATCAGGGCCGCGCCGCCGAGCACCTGCTGGCCAAGACCTTCGTCAAGCCCGGCCACATCGTGCCCATGAATTATCACTTCACCACTACCAAGGCGCATTTCAACATGGCCGGCGGCAAGGTGCTGGAACTCTACGGGAAAGAGGCGCTCATCGCGGATAGCACGTTCCCCTTCAAGGGCAACATGGATCTCGACCGGCTGCGCGCGGCCATCGAAGAGGCGGGTCCGAGCAACGTCTCCTTCGTGCGCATGGAAGCCACCACCAACCTCATCGGCGGCCAGCCGTTCTCCCTGGAAAACCTGCGCCAGGTCAAGGCGCTGATCGAGCCGCTGGGCATTTTTCTGGTTTTGGACGGCAGCCTCATTTCCGAGAACGCATACTTCATTCGCCAGCGCGAGGCCGGGTACGAGAACACGTCCATTGGCGACATCATCCGCGAGATGATGAGCATCGCGGACCTCTGCTACCTCTCCGCCCGCAAGAGTTGCAGCGTTCGCGGCGGCCTGATCGCCACCAACCGCAAGGATCTTTTTGACGCCATCCGGCCCTGGCTTCCGTTGTACGAGGGTTTCTACACCTACGGCGGCATGTCCTCGAAGGAGATCGAGGCCATGGCCGTCGGCATGCGGGAAATGACCGATGTCGACGTCGCCGGCGCCTCGGCGGACGCCGTCAAGTACTTCGTCGGCATGCTGAAGGAGAAGGGTGTGCCGGTAGTCACGCCGGCCGGCGGGCTGGCCTGCCATGTCGATGCCATGCGCTTCATCGATCACGTGCCGCAATCCCAATACCCCGCCGGCGCGCTTACGGCGGCGGTCTTCATCGCATCCGGCATCCGCGGCATGGAACGCGGCACCGTCTCCATGGACCGCGCCGAAGATGGCAGCGACGTTCCCGCCGATCTCGAACTGGTCCGCCTCGCAGTGCCCCGGCGCGTCTACACCATGTCTCATTACCAGTACGCCGCGGACCGTCTGGAGTGGCTCTATAAGCACCGCCGGATGGTTGGCGGTCTTGAGTTCTACGAAGAGCCGCCCGTGCTCCGCTTCTTCGGCGGCCGGCTCAATCCCATAGGCGATTGGGGCACCGCGCTCGCTGCGGCCTTCGAGAAGGACTTCGGCAAAGACTGCTGATCCCCCCGCATACGCCCCGGCCGCCGCGTTCTGCCCCGGACACGGCGGCCCGTTCGGCCTTGGTCCCCGCCCCCGTGCACTCCCAGATAGCGTATGCGATACCGAAGCCTCCACCCTGGTGAGGATGTGGGTGATCGAGTGCATGCGCCGGGAAGCCATGCAGCCCTGAAAGCGCTCTCCCGCCGGCCCTGAGCCCTCCGGCCCCCCTACCCCTGCCGCGCCGAATCGATCTCCGCGATCTCCTCCGCCGACAACCGGAATTCCAGCGCCCCCACCACTCCATCCACCTGCTCCGCGCTCCGCATCCCAACGATGGCGGCGGTCACCGCTGGATGGCGCAGCGTCCACGCGATCGCGACCTCTCCCGCCGTACGACCGTGCCGCGCGCCGACCTGCTTCATCAGTTCGGCCAGCGCCAGGTTTCGCGTCAGGCGCGGTTCCTGGAAGGCCGGGGCGCGGCGGCGGAAATCGTCTTCCGGCAGGGCCGCCACCCGCTCCCGCGTCATCTTGCCGGCCAATAAGCCGGACTTCATCGGCGAATACACGATCGCGCCGATTCCGTGCTCCCCGCAGTACGGCAGTGCCGCGTCCTGCACCTCCGGGGAAATCGCCGAATAGGGCGGCTGCAGCGACGTAATGGGCGCTATCGCCCGGCACCGCTCCATTTGCGCCACGCTGAAATTGGAGACGCCAATCCAGCGTACCTTGCCTTCTTCCTTCAGCCGCGCCAACGTCTCCCAGGCCTCTTCCACGTCCTCATCCGGATCCGGCCAGTGGATCTGGTACAGGTCGATGGCGCCGACCTTCAACCTGCGCAAACTGTCCTCGCACTCCCGCCGGATGGAAGCCCGCTTCAGCACCCGCTGAATCTCGCGTTTCTCGTTCCACACCAGCTCGCACTTGGTGAACACGTAGGGCTTGTTCGAGCCGCCTTCCAGCGCGCGCGCCACCACTTCCTCGGAATGCCCGAGCCCGTAGACCGCCGCCGTATCGATCCAGTTCACGCCATGATCCAGCGCCCGGTGGATGGCGGCAATCGATTGGTCGTCGTCCTGCGGTCCCCAGGCGAACGCCCATCCCCCGCCGCCCATCGCCCACGCCCCCACGCCGATCGGGGTCAACTCCATGTCGCTGTTGCCAAGCCGTTTCTTCCGCATCTCTTCTACAATAACGAAGTTGACCAATCCCACGAAACCCCGCCGCGCCAGCCCGGCGGCGGAGTCCACGGAATGTGCGGTTTTCACGCCGCTTCAAAGTTTCCGAAAAGCGGCCGATAAGCACATCATGGATGTAATGAACGCCGCACTGGGCGGCATGATGATTGCCCAGAGCTCGTTTGACAGGACGGCGCAAACTATCGCCGGCGCCTCAACCCAATCGCCCCGATCGGCCCAACCGCCCGATTCCGTCGACCTCAGCACCGAAGCCGTCAACCTGCTCGCCACACGCAATCAGTTTCAGGCCAGTGTCCAGGTGTTCCAGGCGGGCGACAAAATGCAGAAAAAGCTGCTCGATATCATGGCCTGAGTAGGACACGCCTCCCGGCCTGTTTGAATGGGCCTTCGGCCCGCGAAACTTCATGAAAAAAGGTGGGGCAGGCGCTTTCGCCTGCCCCACCCACGGCACCACCTGGACACGGTTCAGGGTGGTTTTTCGACCCTGTTGGGATGGGCCTTCGGCCCGCGAAACTTCATGAAAAACCGATGCCTTGGGTGGGGCATGCTTCAGCTTGCCAGCCGGCCGGAAGGCCGGCCATGCCGGTGGTTTTTCGATCCTGTCCCTGGGTGGGGCATGCTTCTTCAGCTTGCCAGCCGGCCCGAGGCCGGACATGCCGGTCCCGCGCCGTTCCTACCCCCGCCACGCCACGCCCACGTCGAGCTTCTTCTTCGCGTATTCGAAGCTGCGCTCCAGGTCGATCCGCTGCTGCTCCTTCAGCGCTTCGTCCATGACCGCCGGCTTCTTCCCCGCCACATCCTCGATGACCATCGCGCCCATGAACGGGTGACCGCTCTTGGCCAGCGCCACGAAGCGCGCGAATTCCCACGCCGGCATCTTTGGAAACGCTTTCCAGAAATCCGCCTCCAGATACGGCAGCAGGCGCGGCGGCCGCCCCGTGATGATCTCCAGCTGCATCGACGATTGCGGGCACAGCTTGCGGAACTGCCGCACAAAACCCACCAGATCGACATTGCCGTCGCCCAGCGCCACCCATTGCCCGGCGGCGCCCCGCGGATGCTCGAATACCACCGAATCCCGCACGTGCGTGGTGATCACGTACGGCGCCAGCGTTTCCAGCGTCACCAACGGATCTTCCACGCACCAGATCGGGTTGCCGGTGTCCAGGCACGCCGCCACCAGGTCCTTGCCCGATTCTTCGATCATCGTCTTCACTTCGCGCGCCTGCAGATCGCCGGAATGATTCTCCAGCGCGATCTTAACTCCCAGGTCCATCGCCTCCGCACGCACGGAGCGGAACACCTTGATGGTGTTCTCCATGTGCGCTTCGATGGGCAGCGGCCCCAGCCGGTCTTCGCTCGAACCCATGTAGCAGCGCATCGAGCGCGAGCCCACTGCCCGGGACACCTTCAACCCCTCGATCAGTTGCTGCCGCGCCGGCGGCCCGCTCTTGGGGAACGCCCTGGAGGATTCGCAGATGCAACCCATCCCGCTATCGATCGAAATACCGAGCTGGGCGGCGCGATCCTTCACCTTCTGCAGGTTCGGCCCGTCCAGCGGGCCGTAATCGCTCAGCGCGGAGAACTGGATCGTGTCCAGCTTCAGTCCGCCCGCATAGTCCAATAGTTGCGTGCCCGTCCATCGGAAGGCGCGCAGCGAGTAGGTGTCGAAACCCAGTTTGACCGGCACTTCCTCCGCGGAGGCGGCCGTCATCGCCGCGGCCGCGGCAGGCAGGGATTGTAGAAACGTTCGTCGCCGCATGTTGTTACTGTAGCTCACCGCTTCCCCCGTCTGGCACCCTCCTTGCTCTATGAACCGGCGTGACCCGCCAAGGTGCTTGTTGTTCATGAGTTTCGCCGCCGGGGGCGTGCCGATTGGGCACACCCGTGTGACCCCACGGCATCATTCGGCGCCGGCGGAAAGCCTTGCTATAATTGAGGATTCTAGATCCATACGTTTAGGTCCAACGACATTGCGCATGAAGTGCATTTCCATATTCTTGTTCTCCGCGGCCGCCTTATGCGCCGCCGACTTCACCACGGGACAGGCCGCACGGCTGGTGATCGGGCAGACCACCTTCACCTCCCAGGATTCCAATTCCAGCGATATGATTCTCGGCGCGGCCAGCGGCATTGCCTACGCCGCCGACACTCTGTTCGTCGCCGATTCGAATCGCGTGGGAGCCTCGCCCACCAATCACCGCGTGCTCCTTTACCAGAATCTTTCCGGCATGTTGCCCCGGCCCACCGACCCGCTGGCCTACACCAGCAAGTGCCCGGTCTGTGTCGGCCGTGCCACGCTGGTGCTGGGACAACCGGATTTCACCACCACCACCTTGAACATGGCGGCCACCAACACCACCCTGCGCCTGCCCACTGCCGTCGCCAGCGATGGCGTTCACCTGGTGGTGGCCGACACCGACCACAACCGCGTGCTCATCTGGAACCGCATTCCCACCACTAACAACGCGCCCGCCGATGTGGTCTTGGGCCAGCCCGACTTCAAATCCACTTCTCTGCCGGGCAATATCCCCAACGCCAAATCCATGCGCGGCCCCCAGGGAGTGTGGATTCAGAACGGCCGCCTCTACGTCGCCGACACGCAGAACAACCGCGTGCTCATCTTCAACCAAATCCCCACCAGCAACGGCGCGGCCGCCGATTTGGTGCTCGGCGCGCCCGATTTCACCACCTTTGTCGAGCCCGACCTCACGCAGCAGAAGAACAGCGTCACGGCCAGCCTGGTGCTCAACCCGGTTTCCGTCAGCTCCGACGGCGTCCACGTCTTCGTCACCGACCTCGGCTACAACCGCGTGCTCATCTGGAACTCCATTCCCACCACCAACGGCGTCGCCGCCGACGTGGCCGTCGGCCAGCCGGACCTGGTCAGCTCGATTGCCAACAACGCGTATTCGACCAGCCCCACCGACACTACCGTGCCCCCGGTACAGACTCCTGTTCTCTGTAAGGTGTCCAACGGCACGGACACCAACAGCAACCCCACCTACCCGGCTTACTGCAATGCAACGCTGAGTTTTCCCCGCTTCGTGCTGGCGGTGAACAACCGGCTCTTCATCGCCGATGGCGGCAACGACCGGGTTCTGGTGTTCAACCAGATTCCCACCACCAGCGGCGTCTCCGCGGACCTGGTGATCGGCGAGTCCCCCGATACCGCCAACTCCACCGGCACCGTCACTCAGGCTTCCGACGCAGCCGATTCCTTGCGCACGCCCATGTCTCTCGCCTGGGATGGCACCAACCTCTACATCAGCGACGCGTACAACCGGCGCATCACCGTCTATTCGATGGCTGAAAACACAGTCCCCTACGCCGGCGTGGTCAATTCCGCGAGCATTAATATTGTGGCCAAGGGCACCGTGACCTTCAGTGCCCTGATCGCCAGCACCGTAACCACGGCCCCGATTCCACCGCCCACGGTTCAGGCCGGAGATGTAATCGATATCAACATCGGCGGCACCCAGACCACCACTACCACCGGCAGCGCGACCTCTACTACCACCATCACCGGCGGCACCGACTACAAATACACCGTGCTGGCGGCCGACACCGTCAGCACCATCATCACCGCGCTGGCGAATCTGATCAATGCCGCCAACAGCGGCGCCGGCGATACCAACGTCTACGCGACGCCCGATCTGGCTACCGGGGTTCTGCTGCTCACCTCGCGCCTCAGCGGCATCAACGGCAACAATACTACATTTTTCTGCACCATTACTCCGGTCTCCACTACCACTACCGCGGGCATCTCGGGATCTACCAGCGGGGCCAACCTTTCCGGCGGCGGTGACGCCGCCTCCCTGGCGCCGGGCACTATCGCCCAGGTGCAGGGCACCAATCTCTCGTTCCATACCGCGTCGGCCGATACCACCCAGCTTGCGCTGCCCACCAAACTCGGCGGCACCCAGGTCTATTTCAACGGCATCGCGGCCCCCCTGGTAATGGTCTCGCCCACGGCGATCAATGCGCAGATTCCCTGGGAACTCGGCGATACCACCAGCATCAACGCCTATGTCCGTTCGGAGAGCGATGACGGGCACGTCATGGTGACCACTCCCGTGGCCGTAACCATCGTGACGGCCAACCCTGGGATCTATGCCAAGCCAGGCACTACGCCGTCGCAAGGCCTCGTCTACCATGCTTCCTCCAGCGCCACCGGAATCGTCTCCGTGGATGGAACCGCCACCCCCGGCGATACGGCAACCGTCGGCATCGAAGGCCGCAGTTACACCTATACCGTGCAAAGCGGCGACACCATTACCGGCATCCGCGATGCCCTTGTCAACCTGGTCAACCAGGATCCGAAAGTCGCCGCCACTCCCTCCGGCGAGTTCCAGCGCATCATCCTGACAGCGCGCGTGCAGGGGCCCGATGGCAACGGTATTCCCTACAGTGCCAGCGCCAGTTCCGGGGCCTCCGTGCTCATGACCTCCATCGGCAGCCAGTTATGTTGCGCCGCCGTGGGGGGCTCCCTGGTGACGCCGCAGAGTCCAGCGGCTCCCGGCGAGCTGATTTACGTCTATGCCACGGGCCTGGGCATGCCTGTGCTCAACGATGGCAACAAGAGCCTGATTAAGACCGGCACCCAGTATCCTGTCGACGGCCCGGTGACCGTTCCCGCCAGCTTCGTGAACTCGATTGCCGGCGGCAGCACCGCCGATGTGATCTCGGCGACGCTCCTGCCCGGCAGTGTCGGATTGTACCAGGTGCTGCTCCACCTCAATCCGAGTAGCCTTGGCACCGATCCCTTCATGCAACTGACCATCGCGCAGGACGTTTACGTGAGCAATATCATCACCCTGCCGATTGTCACCGATCAGTAGTGGGGTCTCAAAATGGTGGGGCATGCTTTAGCCAGCCGGCCGGAAGGCCGGCCATGGCTCCATGCCGGCGGTTCTTCGACCCTGCCCCACGCTCCCCCAGTCAGTTCTTAACCGAAATGGAGAGGCCGGACTGTGTGGGGAAGCCCGCTATGGTGGCCACGATGGCCTGGTCGCCATCGGCGACTGCCGGAATCAACACGTTGAACTGGTATTCCCCAGCCGCCACGATTCCGGCGAACTGCACTGTCGCCGGTGCACCACCGATCGTCACGTACAATTGCGCGGCATCGGTCAGCGGCGCGGCGCCGTTGACTACCTGGCCGGCCGGAACAGCCGGTGTCGTCGGTCCGAAGCCGGTGCCGAACAGCAGAACCACCTCGCCGGGCGCGGCGGGCCGGGACGCAACGGCGTTGCCAAAATAGCCGGCGGGCGCAACATATACTCCGTCGGTATGTACGGCAGCCGCGTACTTCCCCTGCATCGTGAAGAATCCCGGCGCATACTGCTGTAGTGTGGTGGTGGCGGTGGCGGACCCATGGCTGTTGGTAACCACCACTGGAACCGGGCCGGTCGCGCTGTCGCTTGGGGCCTGCACGTTCAACTGCCCCGGACTGACATAGTAGACGGCGGCACTCTTGCCGTTGATGGTAACGGCGACGCCATCGAGTTTCGTGGGCAGCGTGGTCCCGGAAATGTCGCCGCTCTGCCAGGCCCGGGTGGTGGTGGACAGATTCGTCCCGTAAATGGAAACCCAGGAACCGCTGGCGATGCCGGACGCGCCGCTCGCATTGTTCAAGATGCCAGAGATGGTGACCGGCGACGCCGGCGGTGCGGCCGGTGCGTCCAGGCAGCGGATGCGGAGGCTGGTCCGATCGGAGAAGCAGACGCGGCCCTTCGCGTCCACGGCCAAATAGAACGGAGCGATCCCGGTGGCTGTGGCCGGCTGCCCCTCGCCACCGAACTTCAAGTCTCCGTTGCCGGCGATGACGGCCATGAGGCCGCCGTAAATGACGCGCCGGATGTAACCGCTGTCGGCGATGTACACATTGCCGGCCGCATCCAGGGCGACCCCGCTCGGGTAGCAGAGCGGGCTGGATGTGGCGGGACCATCGGTGGGGGCGGCGCAGACACCGGTTCCGGCGAAATCGGAGATGGTGCCGGCAGCGGTGATTTTGCGAACCCGGTGATTGTTCTGGTCGGCGAAATAGACGTTGCCATTGGAATCCGCGGCCAGACCAACCGGGTAGTCCAGCATCGCCTGGAGAGCGCTGGTTCCGTTCCCGGCATACCCGCGCTGGCCGGTCCCGGCGATGGTGGTAATGGTTGCAGTGCCGAGGTTCAAGCGGCGGATCCGGTTGTTGTCGGTGTCGGCGACGTAGATCATCCCCGATGGATCGGCCGCCAGTCCCTTGGGGAACTGGAATTGGCCGTCGAGGGCGGCGGTGGCGTCCGCGCCTAAAGCGCAGCCGCCATTGCCGGCCACGCTCTTCAACGTGCCGAACGGGAAAAGCTCCCGAATCTGGCACGCACTATTGAAGAGGACGTTGCCGGCGGAATCGGCGGCCAGCGCGCGCGGCTGTTGGATGGCCGAGGTCACGGCGAGCCCATCCGCCGACGGGCCGAAGATTCCCGTGCCGGCTACGGTCTTGATCGACTGGTCGAGGGCGCCGATTTTTCGGATGCGCTGATCCCCATCGTCGGCCACGTACCAGTTACCCGCCGGGTCCACGGCCAGGCCCCACGGATCCACGAAGTAGGCCTCGGTGGCCGGTCCATTATCGCCCAGAGCGGTGGTACGGACGACGCCGGCAGCCACGGCGACGCTGGTGGTAGTGCTGTTCCACACGATCCGGCCGACGACCTGTTGCAGGGAATCGGGCGCCGCCACCCAGCCGTAGGGGCTCACGGCCACATCGCCGACGCTGGTGATGGCATGGGGGAAGGTGCCGATCATCCCGCTGGGGTCCACCATCTTCAACAAACTGTTGCTCACGTCCGCGATATAGACGTTGTCGCTGGAATCCACCGCCACACCTTCGGGTTGAAACAGCTTGGCGCCGGTGGCGAGACTGCTGCCGCCGGTGCCGGATACGCCGGTGCCGGCAAAAGTGGAAATGATGCCGTTGGGCGCAAGTTTGCGGATCCGGTTGTTGTAGCGGTCGGCGATGTAGAGGAAGCCCTGGGAATCGACCGCCAGCCCCTCGGGCGTGCTGAACTGGGCGGATGTGCCCGTCAATCCGTCACCGGAGTAGCCCGGCGTGCCGGTGCCTGCCACGGTCGAGATGTTGCCATCGGCCCCGATGCGGCGTACCACGCTGCTCTGGGAATCGGAGAAATAGACGTTGCCCGCGCCATCGAGCGCGATGCCCAGCGGCGTATGGATCCTGGCGGAGAGCGCCGGGCCGCCATCGCCCGAGTAGCCTGCATCTCCGGTGCCGGCGATGGTGCGCAGTCTGCCGCCGGAGATCTTGCACAGCCGCGAACTGGTGCCCACGTAGATGCTCCCGGTTTTGTCCACCGCAATGCCTTGCGGGCTGGGCACGGCGGCGGCGGTGGCAAGGCCACCCTCTCCGGCGAAGACATCGCCACCGTTGCCGGCCGCCGAAGTGAGCGTGCCATCGGTGGCAACCTGGAAGACCCGGTGGTAGTAGCTCTCGGTGAAGTAGAGATTGCCAACGGCGTCGAAAGCCACGCGGTTCGGCGAGAAGAGATTCACCGAGGTGGCCGCTTTGCCGTCGCCTACGTAGGGAAGCTTGCCCTTACCGGCGATCGTGTTGACCACATAGGGCTGTGCGGACGCGGTTGTGAGCGCCGCCATGCACGCCAGAACTGCGCATTGAAGAGGCTTCATAAGCTGACTTAGATGCTAGAGCGGCCAAAATCGGAAATCAAGGGCTTAATACCCAAATTGGCATGGCGGGGCGGGCTTCGGCCCAATGCTACGTACTTTTTAATCCCGGTGACCATCCTGCGCGGAAGCGGCCTCGCGCCGTACCGTCAGTTCTTGACCGGAATGGAGAGGCCGGACTGCGTTGGGAAGCCCGCTATGGTGGCCACGATGGCCTGGTCGCCATCGGCGACTGCCGGAACCACCACGTTGAACTGGTATTCCCCAGCCGCCACCATTCCGGCGAACTGCACCGTCGCCGGCGCACCACCGATCGTCATGTGCAATTGCGTGAGATCGGTCAACGGCGCGGCGCCATTGAATATCTGCCCCGCCGGAACATCCTGTGTCGTCGGTCCGAAACCGGTGCCGAACAACAGTATCACCTCGCCGGGCGCGGCCGGCCGGGACGCGACGCCGCTGCCAAAATAGCCAACCGGCGCGACGTAGGCTCCGTCGGTATGCACGGCAGCCGCATACTTCTGGATCGCGAAGAATCCCGGCGCATACTGTTGTAGGGTGGTGGTGGCGGTGGCGGACCCATAACTGTTGGTAACCACCACTGGAACCGGGCCGGTTGCGCTGTCGCCCGGGGCCTGCACGTTCAACTGTCCCGGACTGATATACCACACGGCGGCACTCTTGCCGTTGACGGTAACGCTGACGCCATCGAGCTTCGTAGGCAGCGAGTTCCCGGAAAAATCGCCGCTCTGCCACGCCCGCGTGGTCGCCGACAGATTCGCCCCGTACATGGAAACCCAGGAACCGCTGGCGATGCCGGACGCGCCGCTCGCATTATTCGAGATGCCCGAGATGGTCACTGGCGACGGCGGCGGTGCGGACGCCGAATCGACGCAGCGGATGCGGAGGTTGTTCCAATCCGAGAAGCAGACGCGACCCTTCGCGTCCAGGGCCACGAAGAGAGGCGCGATGCCCGCGCTCAGAGCCGGCTCTCCCTCGCCGCTGATCGCGATCGATCCGCTGCCGGCGATGGTGGTTAGACGGCCATCGGGCGCGACGCGCCGGATGTGGCCGGCGTCGGCGATGCACACATTGCCGGCCGAATCCAGAGCGACCGCGGTTGGGTAGCAGAGAGGGCTGGAGGTGGCGGGACCATCGGCAACGCTGTCGCAGATGCCGTTGCCGGCGAAATCGGAGACGGTGCCGTCGGCGGCGATCCGGCGAACCCGGTGGTTGTACTCGTCCGCAAAATAGACGCCGCCCTTGGAATCGGTGGCAAGGCCAAGCGGAGAGGACATCCACGCCTGTAGAGCGCTGGTTCCGTTCCCCGCATATCCGGGCTGGCCGGTCCCGGCGAGGGTGGTGACGATTCCGGTGGCGGGGTTCAAGCGGCGGATGCGGTTGTTGTCGGTATCGGAGATGTACAGCATCCCCGACGAATCGAGCGCGAACCCCCTGGGGAACTGAAACAGGGCGTCAAGCGCGTTGCTCGGATCCCCGCGATAGCCGCATTCGCCGATGGCGCTGCCGCCGACGGTCTTCAGGGTGCCGTTCCGGAGAAGCACCCGAATCTGGCAGGCACTGTTGAAATAAATGTTGCCGGCGGAATCGGCGGCCATCCCGCGCGGTTGCATGATATTTGAAGCCGTGGCAGCCTGGCCATCCGCCGACGGGCCGAAGAATCCCGTGCCCGCAACCGTGTTGATCGACCGGTCAACGCCGATTCTGCGTATCCGCTGATCGCCGCTGTCGGCCACGTACCAGTTGCCCGCCGAATCGGTGGCCAGACCCCACGCATCCACGAAGTAGGCTTCGGTGGCCGGGCCCCCATCGCCGAGCGCCACCTTGCGGACGATGCCGGCATACACGCTCACGGTGGCGGCAGTGCCGTTCCATACGATCCGGCCGATCACCATTTGCACGAAGTCGGGCGTCGCCACCCAGCCGGCGGGACTCACGGCCACATCCTTGAGGCTGACGATGGCACCGGGGAAGGTGCTGATGGCTCCGCTGGTGTCCACCCTCTTCAAAAGACCGTAAGTCACGTCCGCGATGTAGACGTTGCCGCTGGAATCCACCGCCACGCCCCTGGGTTGAGACAGCTTGGCGCCGATGGCGAAACCGCTGCCGCCGTTGCCGGACTCACCGGTGCCGGCGAAGGTGGACATGACGCCACCAGGCGTGACCTTGCGGATCCGGTTGTTGTAGCGGTCGGCGATGTAGAGGTTGCCCTTGGAATCGAGCGCCAGCCCCTCGGGCGTGCTGAGCTGCGAGGATGTGGCGGGTCCCTCCCCGGAGTAGCCCGGCGTGCCCGTGCCCGCCACCGTGGTGATGATGCCATCGGTGCCGATCCGGCGCACCACGCTGCTCTCTGTCTCGGAGAAAAAAACGTTGCCCGCGCCGTCGATGGCGATGCCTGCCGGGGTATGGATCGTGGCGGAGAGCGCCGGGCTGCCATCGCCGGTGTAACCTGGGTCTCCGGTGCCGGCTATGGTGCGCAGTTTGCCGCCGGAGATCTTGCATAGCCGGTAGCTGGTGCCCACGTAGAGGTTGCCCGCGGCGTCCACCGCGATACCTTCCGGGTAGGGTACGGCGGCGTCGGTGGCAAGGCCACCCTCGCCGGCGAAGACGTCGTTTCCGTTGCCGGCCACCGCCGTGAGCGTGCCGGCGGTGTCGACCTTGAAGACACGGTGGTAGTAGCTCTCCGTGAAGTACAGGTTGCCGGCGGAATCGAAAGCCACCCGATTCGGCGAGAAAAAGTTCACCGAGGTGGCCGCTTTGCCGTCGCCGGCATAGGGGAGCTTGCCCTTACCGGCGATCGTGTTTACCACATAGGGCTGCGCGTAGGCGACGGCGATCGCCGCCATCCACGCCAGAAGTGCGCATCGGAGAGGCTTCATAGGCTGTCTTTGATGCTAGAGCGGCCATAATCGGAAATCAAGGGGCGTAATTCTCAAATGGGCAATGGCGGGGCGGACTTCAAATGCGAATGCCGCGGCATCGGACTTCAGCCTGCCAACGCCAGTTTGCGGGCGCATCCGGATTGGCGATCCTGGCGCCTCTGCGAAGAACCGTTCTTGCCTAGTCCCCGGCGGCGGAGTCCGGGCGCGGCGCGACGCTCCAGCCCAAATCGGCAAGCACCGACTGCCACTTTTCGCGGTGGGTCTTCATGGTGGAAATCGACAGCATCAGCAGGATCACCAATACGGCGGCGAACACGGTTTCCGGGACCGTCAGGTTGTCCTTGAACAGCCACGAAGCGTTGCCGTACACCAGTTCGATGTGTACCCAGTACACCAACAGCGAGGTGACGCCGAACTGGCGGATCCAACTCCACCCCTCGCCCGCGCCGTAGCGCGTCCAGAGGAAGGCGAAGGAAACCATCATCAGCAGCACACCGACCTTGGTCAGTACCTGCGCCGGACTGTTGAGCCAGAACTCCGATTTGGCGTAGAGGGTGAACGGGGAGTTGGCCATGTACTGGCAAACCAGGATGAGCGCGCCGCCCAGCAGCCCGGCCCACTTCATGCAGCGTCCGGTGGCGTCCCGCGGGATGGCGCGAATCACGCTCCCGGCGCTCACGCCGAAGGCCAGGTAGGCGCCCCAGGGGAAGATGCCGAAGGAATTGTAGTCGGGAACGATGTAGTTGCGGACGATCCACGGCACCCCGGACCAGTCCATCCCGGAAATCACCGGGGACAGCAGGGCGATTCCGAGGCCCAGCGCGGCGCACAGGCGGATGCGTGCCGCCGTCCGGAACAGGGCCATCACGCTGAACGCGGCAATCGAGAGTCCCATGCAGTTCAGCACATCCACCTTGAAGACGCCCTGCCAGGGCGCGGGGAACCCGCTGAACACCCAGAGTTGCAGGCGGAAGGCGAAGGCGAGGAGAAAAAGATAGCCGGCGCGGCGCAGCGATTGCTTCACACGCTCGCCGGGCGCCAGGCCCTTGCGCTCGATACTGTCCATCAGGAACCCGAGCGTAACGCCGGTGAGAAACAGGAACAGGGCCGGGGGCATGCCACCCAGGAACTGCGACAATGTATAGGCTCCGCTGGTCTTCAGGTCGCTCCGCAGAAAGGAGTGGAACACGTGCCCCTGCAGCATGATGACGGCGCCCAAGCCGCGCACCCAGTCCAGGTACTCCAAACGATACGAACTGGTCTTCGTCTTCTCCATGCCTACTTCAACTTGCCGATTTTCACTCCCTTGGGAAGTTCCAGCTTTAAGTCTTTATCGGCAATAATCGGGTTCCACTTCATGCCGGAATACGTCGAAAGCACGTAGTCGCCGCCACCGGTGTGGAACTTCTGCTGCACGGTCCACCCCTTGTCGGAAATCCACAGCTCGCACTTCTTGACCCGGGCGAGGATCTCCAAGTCCTTCGGAACCAGCATGATGCGGGTGGTTCTTTCACCGTTGATGGAATCCGCCCCTCCCAACGTCACTGAATAGGCGTTCTTGAGTTCGGCGGAGTTACTCCCAAACCCAAGAAGCATGAACTGGTCCACCACGCCGCGATTCTTGCCGCCGAGGTCCACTTCCTGGGCTTCATTGGTCTGCGGATAGAACACCTGAACTTTGCCGCCACCGATGGTCACCGTCTGGCGCTGGTGGGTGGTCAAGTCCACACGGATTCGGGTATCGTGCGGCTTGATGCGTTTCACCACAATCGTCCCGGAGTCCACGAAGTCCACATTCACTACATCGGTGTGCGACATTTTGGAGATGTCGGCGGTGATCCCCTTGAAACCGATCGAGGCCTGATCCAGACGCGCCAGTGCCGCCTCCAGGGCTGGGTCGGCGGGAGCCGCCCCCAAGCTCGCGGATGCCAGACCGAGCAGCGTGCCGAGCGGAACGAACAAAGTACGAAACCACGTCATGGCCAAACCAACTCCTCTAATCGAAGACGCTCGGCGGACTCGGGCGGAGTACGCTCACTGGCGTGCAAACGCCATATACCCTTGCAGTTCGCCTTCCGAATCGAGAATCGGCTCGACCCGGCTAACCGACAGCCTACGGTTGCTCATGCGGGACTGCAAGGCCACGGTGAGCTTGGCGGCGCGCTGATTCTCGGCGATTCCCGCCAGCAACTGCGCATCCACAAAGAAGACCGACATCCCGTTTTCCGACGGCAGCAAGGCGATGCTGCTGGCGTGCGGTATGCGGGGCTGATCGCGGAACCAGTCGCGCGGGGTGAGAAA
>Ga0182021_10000559_pt1 | contig 40246 bp, 31 predicted proteins | sample 612E3MmetaG_FD_120493 | JGI IMG/M metagenome (GOLD analysis project Ga0182021, IMG submission 120493) | Permafrost microbial communities from Stordalen Mire, Sweden - 612E3M metaG (Illumina Assembly) | ecosystem: Environmental > Terrestrial > Soil > Wetlands > Permafrost | place: Sweden...
CCCTGGGGCGTCCCGGCGCCAGTGAGGATAACCTACATGAAGGGGGACGGCACCACCAAGATCCAGGACATCACCGTGGGCCCCCATTCCCGTTCGACGGTATCGGTCAGTAACGTGCTCGGCTCAGGCAATGACCCCTCCCACGACTTCTCCTGCAACATCTTATCGGTCACCGGTGTCAGCATAGTGGCCGAGCGCCCCATGTACTTCAACTACGGAGGTGAGTGGGGTGGTGGGAGCGACGTGGTTGGGGCGACAGCCCCTGCCTCGACCTTCTACTTCGCCGAGGGCACATGCCGCCCCGGCTTCGATCCTTACTTCTGCATACAGAACCCTGGCAATGTGGTAGCCAACGTCGTCCTCGACTACATGAAGGGTGACGGCACGGTTGTCCAGGACCAGGTGACAGTCCCCGCCAACTCCCGCGCCACGGTCTTCCCCATGGACGTGCTGGGCACCGGGGACGATGCGGCCCACGACTTCTCCACCAAGGTAGAGTGCACTAACGGGCAGTCCATCATTGCCGAGCGCCCCATGTACTTCAACTACAAGGGAGTCTGGACAGGAGGGCATGACGTGGTGGGCTCGACAGCCGCGGCTTCCGACTTCTACTTCGCGGAAGGGTCCTGCCGACCCGGCTTCGAGCCCTACCTGTGCATACAGAACCCGGGAGCGGCAGACGCTAAAGTGCATATAACCTATATGAAGGCCGACGGGACCAGCACTCCGCAGGATATCACGGTACCACACACCTCCCGCTCCACCGTCAACATCAGGGATACGCTGGGCACCGGGGATGACGCCTCACACGATTTCTCTATCGAGGTCAAGTGCACCAACTCCCAGTCCCGGATAATCTGCGAGCGCCCCATGTACTTCAACTACAAGGGAGTATGGACGGGTGGAAGCGACGTGATGGGACACACGCTTTGAGGAGGGTCGGGCTCAGTACCAACCGAGGGCACCACCCGGCGTTATCGCTATTGATCAGACTATGGGTAAACCGGCTCGTCTTAGACGCACACATAGCATTCAGCAAACATTCCATGCTAGCGTGGAGCGGGTGATGGGTCTCGAACCCACGACCTTCAGCTTGGGAAGCTGACGCTCTACCGACTGAGCTACACCCGCTTGTCGTTGTGGTGGGCACAATTATATCGGGTGGTCCGGGGTTGTGACAATCGTTGGTGGAGCAACTTCGCGATGAGCTCTCGGTATCCCATTCCTGGAATCGTATGGGGTTCGCCGGCACGCTGCAACGCACATTTTGGCTAATCTGACCAACCATCCGCACGTCACTCTCTGCCGCGACTGGAAAAGGGCTCTTTGTAGCCCTATTGGTCATTTTTAATCAAGCCGAGGACCTCATCTGCTCTGATCCATCACCCAATCGGGTGGCAAAAAAGCTAAAAGTCCGGGCGCGTTGTGCCGATAACCCCTTTAGATGGCATGGAGGAAGAATGGACAAGCCGAGAATTCTAGTAGTTGAAGACGAGCGCGATGTGTCGAAGGTGATCTCCATCAACTTGAAGATCGAGGGAATGGAGGTCATTGTCGCGTACGACGGTCCGACGGCACTCGAGAAGATAAAGGAGTGCAATCCGGACTGCGTTGTCCTCGACGTAATGCTTCCTCAGATCAGCGGCTGGGACATCCTCAAGTACATCAAGGCCAACCCGGCGACTGCTGATATTCCAGTGGTCATGGTCACGGCGCAGATTGCGGAGAAGGACCAACTGAGAGGTCTGGGCGCCGGGGCCGTCAAGTACATCACGAAGCCGTTCAGCCCGGTCACGCTGACGGAGACCATAAAGAGCGTACTCAAGCCGCAGGCGAAGGAGACGGTCGCGCGGGAGCGCCGCGAGACCATAGAGCGCCTGCAGCTTTCCACCCTGTACAAGATCTCGGACATCCTGATATCGACGCCCGTGCTCGACGACCTGCTGGCAGGCGTCGCCGACAAGCTCATCGCGGTGTTCGACCTGCCGTTCTGCGCGTTCATACTCGCGGACGTCGAAGAGCCGGAAATCTGCGCGTTCAGGCGTGAAATGGGTCTACACGGCAAAGGCCGGACAGTCAGCCGGCACATCATGCGGCAGGACATGGTGGTCGAGCTCAAGAGGACTTTCGCGACCAACAGGAGGCCGGTGTTGATAAGCGCGCTGGAGGAATTCAGCCTGGAGCGCCTGTTCCCGGGAGCGCCGCTGGTGGAGAACGGCTACGTGGTGGCTCTCTTCGAGCGGAACACCTTCCTGGGTTCGATAGTCATTGCGGGCAAGGCTGACGTCACCCTGAGCCTTGACGAAGAGGACCTGCTCGCGACCATCGCAAACCAGGTCGCCGCCGGGGTTGCGAGGGCGCGCCTGCACGAGAACCTGCGGGAGGACGAGGTCATCCACAGGCGGTTGCTCCACCAGACCATCACGGCGCAGGAGTCCGAGCGAAGGCGCCTGGCGGCGGAGATCCACGACAGCGTCGTGCAGTCGCTGGTCGGCATCTCGTACCGGCTGCAGGCTCTCGAGAAAAAGATCGCGCCTGAGACTGATGGCGAGTTCATGAACGAGCTCATGGGAGACCTCAAGATGCTGGGCGGGCAACTCAACAACAACATCAAGGAGCTGCGCGACCTGCTGCTGGGTCTCCGGCCGCCGATGCTCGATGATATGGGTCTCTACGCGGCGCTCGAGACTCACCTCAAGAACTTCGGGATGGCGAACGGGATATCGACGACCATACAGATGCCGGAAGAGCGCCCAATAATCTCACGCGACGCTCAGATAAATCTCTTCCGAATCATCCAGGAAGCGCTGAACAACGTCGAGAAGCATGCCAGGGCCGCGCATGTGACCATCGAGATAGAGGCGACAGCGCAGAAACTGCAGCTATTCATACGTGACGACGGAAAGGGTTTTTCCCCTCAGAAAGCTAGGGGCAAGACCCGCAACCTGGGGATAGCGAGCATGCGGGAGCGAACCGAGCTGCTCGGCGGCAACCTGAAAATCAAGTCAGAACCTGGGCGAGGAACTGTCATCTCCTGTGACGTTCCGCTCAGGCCAATACTGGAGGGAGCATCATGTCCGCGATAAAAGTGCTCATAGTGGACGACCACAACCTCGTCAGAGAAGGCCTCAAGGCGGTCTTCGACCAGGGCGATGAAGTGGAGGTCGTCGGGGAGGCGGGGTCCGGAGAAGAGGCGCTCGAGATGGTGGGGAAGGTGCTGCCAGACGTGATCCTTATGGACATCAGCATGCCGGGGATGAACGGTATCCAGGCTACCAGGATGATTCGAGAGCGCTATCCTTCTTCCAAGATCGTCATGCTCACCATGCTGGACCAGGAGGGGTACGTCTACGAGGCGGTCAAGGCCGGGGCGACCGGGTACATGCTGAAGAACACTTCTTCGGACGACCTGGTGCACGCCATCCAGACCGTCTACGACGGCAAGGCGCTGCTCCATCCCGACGCGACGGCGCAACTCCTCAAGGAGTTCGTGACGCTGGCTGACCACAAGGCCAAGGATTACGGGCTCTCGCCACGCGAGATGGAGGTTATGCAACTGCTCTCCGAGGGCAACACGAACAAGGAAATCGCAAAGGCCCTCTGGATAAGCGAGCAGACCGTCAAGACGCACGTGGCGCACATCTTCGACAAGCTCGGCACTTCCGACCGGACCGAGACTGTCGCGACCGCGCTACGCAATGGGCTGGTTACCTGAGAAACACGCTTGCCTCACTTATCGCGGACTGAGATAGCGTCAGAAAGGCAGAAGAAGTAGAAGGTCAACGCAGGCCAAATGCACACTGAACCGGATCCCTCGGGGTCCGGTTCATCTTTTGCTATCTTCTCCCCCCTCAAAGAGGGGACGCTCACAGTGGGGGTGGCTTCTTCCCTCCCCCCGAGGAGGGGGAGAAGGTTTAGCGTTCTTGTTACGAAGGTTATGGGGGGCGCGTGGCTATCACCCCCCTGAGCGACCCGGAGGCGCACGCGTGGCGCGGTCTCACCCCGAATCAGGACCCTCGCCCGTTCTGGTATTATTATCCGGAGTCCGGACGCGGTCTGAAGCCATTGTTCGATCACCTGGAGAGTAATATTCAAGCAAGCGTAGGAACTCGAATATCACACCGGTCTGTCCGAAGTGAGATGCCGTTGCGATCCGGGCATGAGAGACCCGTCTCGAGAAGGTCGAGAGCAGGCTCAAGAGGCGGACGGCGTCAAACTTGCGCGCTCGCGCTACTGCTATTGATTGCGATGGGCTTTACACTGCTGGCCTCACCTGCGTTTGCCGGCGAACGGGGTCAGGTCAACAAAGCCGCCGACTCGTCATTCGGACGCGCCCGCAAAGTCCTGCTCGTGGTGATCGACAGGATCGGCATCGAAGACATCACCGGCGACAACGCACCAGTCATAAACTCCCTCATCCAGCGCGGCTCGGTCGCACTGATGAACTGCCGGGTCCGATACGACCAGTACGGGCAGGGAAGCTACGTTGTGATCGGCGCTGGGGGCAGGGCTATAGGCGGATTCAACGTTGGCCTCGCGTTCAACCACGGGGAGCTTCTGCTGGGAGACAATGGCAAAGCCATTTCGGCGGGCGAGCTGTACACGGCCAGAACGGGCAGGAGATCGCCCCCCGGCTCGGTGGTCAACCTCTACATTGAAGAGATGAAGAAGAAATCGGACGTTCCCCAGGCTTCGAGCCTGCCGGGCTTGCTGGGGCAAGCGCTCGAGGACGGCGGCAAGCGGGTCTCGGTCCTGGGCAATGCCGACTCCCTTGCCCCGGCGCAGCAGGTCGAGCCGGCGTACCAGGTCGAGTTCTTACAGCCGGTCACCGTCGTTCCGGGCTCCGCGCCGCAGGTGACGCTCCTCCACCGCGAGATCTCCTGCATCGCGATGGACGAAAACGGACAGGTGCCTGGCGGGGACGTGTCGTCAGACCTCTATCACAACAGTAATACGGCGGCGGGGGTCACGACGGCATTTGGCAAGCTCGAGGCCGAGACGTCGAGGAGGCTCGCTTCCTCCGACGTGGTCATCGCCGACATGGGCCAGACATCCCGCGTCGATGAACAGGCCGACTTCTACTCCGACGCCGCGCTGGCCAGGGCGAGGGCCAGGGCCCTCAGTCAGTGCGACTCGGCTCTGGGCGTGATGCTCAAGAACATGGACCTGTCGCGTGACGTGGTGATAGTCTGCGCCCCCACCCCGACGCGCAAGATGATCCTTTCGAACAACATGCTGACACCATTGGTGATTGCGGGTCCCGGGTTCTCCCCTGGCACGCGTCTCGCGTCTCCGAGCACCCGGCGGACCGGGGTAGTCTCCAACTTCGACGTGGCACCCACGGTGCTAAACGTAATGGGGTTGAAGTCCGCGGCCGAGATGGACGGAAGGCCGGTTGTTTCCAGTTCCGCGAAGTCCGACCTCTCCGGGTTGCAGAGATACGACAAGCGCGCCACGGGGGCTTCCACCTGTCGGAAGACCATGGTCCGCGTCTACGCGATCACCTCCATGTCGCTTGCCGGCCTGCTCTTCGTGGTGATGCTGCTTCGCGAGGATACGGTCAGGCGGCATCGGTTCTTCTGGACGTTTATCCTCCTGACAATACTCGTGGGTCCTCTGGTGTTTCTTGTCGTTCCGTCGTTCGCGGTCCCAGCCCTCTGGTGGCTGGTTGCCGCCGAGATTCTGTGCTGCGCCCTTCTTGGCGGGTTGCTCTCGCTGATGCTCCTGAAGCTGCGACAACCGCCTTCCGCGAAAGTCGACACAGAGGAGGAAGAGTTCGATTGCTCCGTGCCCGGGCTCTGGACGACCGCCGCGCGGCCGCTCGCTGTCCTCTGTGGAGCGACCCTGGCCATTGTTCTAGTCGACATGATCTTCGGCGGGCGGCTCATGTCATTCAGCGCGTTCGGGTCGGACGTGATGATGGGAGACAGGTACTACGGCATGGGTAACCTCTACAGCGGCTTTGCTATCGGTGCGGCGCTGCTATTCGCATGCCTGCTGCCTGTAGTCATGGGCGAGCGGCTCGACAAGCCCTGGAAGCGCTATGCGCTAAGCGGCGCCGTACTTGTCGTGACTGCTTTCGTCCTCGGGTTCGGGAGAATCGGTGCGGACTTCGGCGGACTCCTGATGATCCTTACAGGGTCACTCATTGCACTTATGAAATTCGATGGCGGGCGCATCGGGCTCAAAAAGGTGGCCATTATCGTCGCGGTAATCGCTGTATGCGTAATCATTTTCGTCGGCCTGGACATCCTGCTTCCGGGCACGGCCTCCCACGCGGGCAGAGCCGTATCGGGCGCCGCGGGAAGCAGGGGGGTCGGCTCCCTGTTCACTACCGCCGGCCGGAAGCTGGCGCTCAACTGGACGCTTACTTTCACCTCGATCTGGCGGTTGCTCCTTCTCATACTGTTCGTAGCGTGCATGGCGCTAAACTGGCGATACCACCTGTTCCGCAGACTCAAAGGGGAGGTACCGTACCTGTACGCCGCGTTCGTCGGGATGGCAGTCGCCATCCCCGTCGGATGGCTTGTGAACGACTCGGGGATCGAGGCGGCAGCCGCGCTATCGGTCTTCCTGTTCGTCCCTTACCTGTACCTCCTGGTCTGGAGCCTCAAGCAACGGGACGCGCTACCCGATGATTCGTAATGATGGTCAAAGACAGGAAGAAGCGTAAAGAAGAAAAAGAAGAGAAGTACCAGGGGCGCATCGCCAAGGCCGAGAAGCGGGCACAGCAGATCGGCGTGGACACCGGCATCATCAAGCGCTTCTGGGAGCTCGTGAACCTTTTCCCGAGGATATCGGACCCCGAACTCGAGCGGAGGGTCGAGCGCTTTATCCTGTGCGCCTTACCCGACCAGTACTTCCATATGCAGTGCGCCATCTTCGCCGAGGCGACTCCGTACCTGATGGAAGACGCGCGGGTGCGCAAGCTGATGGTGGACCTCGACGGGAAGAAGATCGGGCTCGCGGTGCACGATGAGTATGAATCCACGGTCACGCTCGATCACAACGGCTTCCAGGTCCGGCAGGGAATCACCAACGGCATCCCGGTCATAACCGTCATGTCGCGACGCGATTACGCCGACGCCATCCTCAGCAGGAAAGACCCCATCAAGATGATCCTGTCGCGCAAGATCAGGGCGAGCCACAAGGTAACCCTGTTGCGCTGGGTCCTTCCCCAGATCGACCTCCTGAAAGAAGAAGGCCTTTTTGAAAAGTACCTCTCATACCAGGACGAACTCGAACGAGTCCTTGAACAAAACCTGACCGCCATGGGCTACTGATCCAGGTCATGGCGCCGGGGTTGGAGATGGTACTTTGGTTGCTGGTTTCTTCGCTGGTTTCTTGGCTGGTTTCTTGGCTGGTTTCTTGGCTGGTATTGGCTTTGGGGGCTTCCTGACGGGGCCGGATATTTTTCTTTCCAGGGCATCGATGCGCCGGTCGAGCTCACGGAGGTCACCCCTGGTAACGATACCGAGATTCTCGAGAGCCCTCTGTACGGTCAGGGCGATGATTTGAGAGAAATCGTCGCCTTTCGACACGAGTCCTTTCTTTTCGTCCGGCCTCTTCTTGCGGCCCTCCGGAGTCATGCTCTTGCCCTTCTCGACCAGCTGGTCCGCGGATTTCATAAGCTCTTCCTGAAACACTACGACTGCACCAACGATGAGGTAGGGTAACTCTGAGAAATCCAGCTTGGCCATAGTTCCTCCCGGTCAGTCGGCGGCGGCCTGATATACGGCTGCCCGCTTTTCCTTCTCTTCAAGAGCTTGTTCGATCTCTTCCATGCGTTTTTCGACCCGGGCCAGGTCGTCTCGGGTCGCGATACCGGCGGCGGTGAGTACGCTTCTTATCTCGTTGCCGATGGCCTCGACAAGCTCCTCCTCGCCCCCTTTTCCGCTGGCGAGGATCTCGGCAATCGTCCGCCGCTCCCTGGTGCGCCTGATAATCTCAGAGAGCTGAGGGCCTTCTTCTATGTCTTCCTGGCCGAGCCTTTTCCTGCCCTTGGCTACGAGGGTGTCGTGGACCTCCTCGTAGAATGTATTGAGGGTACCGGAGAGGCCTTCCACGAGGTACTTGATTTGCTTGAGGTCCATCATCACGCTCCCGTTCTACCCCAAAGATCCATTAGAGCTACCAGCCGGCGTTTCGCTTCCTCCAGCGAAATCTCAATCTACTCTTCGACCAAAACACAGTCAATCCTTACGCGTGACCGGGGGCGGCCGCGGAATTGTTCCGCTGCTACTTTTGATACCTGGTTCCTGTTAGAATTCCATTACGGGAACCCACTTGCGCAACAGGGTGCCTAACCCTGTAAGATGCAGTGAACAGGCCCGGAACTCGTGCCTACTACGGAGGTATCAAGAAATGAAGAAGTTGGCGTTAGCGGTCCTCGTCGCGCTGCTGGTTGCGACCGTTGTGGTTGCCGGCTGCGGCAAAAAGGAATCAAAGGCGCCGACAGGCGCGCAGGGCATACTCGCAAAGAGCCAGGAGGCTGTCAAGAGCATAAAGAGTTTCAAGGGCAACGGATCGGCCGACCTCAAGACTCCCCAGTCGGAGTCAAAGGAGGCCAAGTACACTTACAACATGCAGGAAAAGATAATAACGAGCGACGATCTCCAGGTGAGCTTCTCGGCAACTCAGCAGAACGGCCAGCAGAACTTGGTCTACGTCATGGACGGCTATATGTACTCGTACAGCTCCGCGCAGGGTTGGGAGAAACAAAAAGTAGCCAGCGCCCAGCAGGTCCTGGGAACGAGCTTCGTCTCTCCGGACCAGATCTCCAAGATGAGCAAGTACGCGCAGAATCTCAAGAAGCTTCCTGACGAGGGAAACAATTACGTGCTCTCGTTCAGTGTGAGCTCGAAGTTCTTCGAGAACGCGCTCAGTACATCCACCGGTTCATCGTCGTCGTCGAGTCAATCCAAGCCCGATCAGAGCACCATGGACCTTATCAAAGGGCTGCTTCAGTCCCTGAGCATGAAAATCAAGACGAATATCGACAAGACAACGTATTATCCCTCGTCCACAAATGTCGCGGTATCCATCAAGGACGCTCCACTGATCGGCAATATGAGCGTCGCAATGGATATGACATTTTCTGACTACAACGCGCCAGTCACGATCACGCTCCCGCCCGAGGCCCAAGCCGCCAAGGAAGTCGCCCCGAGCGCAACCGGTCTACCCACGATCCCGGGTCTCGGGTTGTAGCTAAGACAGAACAAGACAAGATGAAAAAAGAGCCGGGTCTCAAGGGCCCGGCTCTTCTTATCTAATTACACCTTATCCACTGGCGGCCCTCAAATTGGCGTTGAAGACCCGGCTTTAGTGGTGAGGGATTACGGTTTGAGAATCTCAGTCAGGGAATCGAGGAAGTAATCTATATCATCGGTTGTGCTCATGAAACTGGTACTGACTCGCAGGGCGCCGGTCTCGATAGTGCCGATAGTCTTGTGAGCCATCGGAGAGCAATGTAGCCCGGACCTGGTCGCGATGTCGTAGTGCAGATCGAGTAGTTCCGCGACGTCGGCCGGGGTCATAGATTCAAACGTCAGTGAGACGATGCCGACCCTCTGCTCCGGGGCCGGTGGGCCGTACCATGTGACTCCCTCTACCATCTCGAGCCCCTGCACGAGCCTCCCGATCAACTCATGCTCGTGAGCCAGGATCGAATCGATCCCGGTCCTCAGAATAAACTCCGCACCCGCGCCGAGCCCGGCGAAACCGGGGGCGTTCAGGGTGCCGCTCTCGAGGCTGTCGGGCAAGTCGCGCGGCTGCTCGAGAGAGCTCGACTTGCTGCCCGTCCCACCGAAGCACATTGGGGTGAGTTCGATTCCTTCACTCACGTACATGCCCCCTGTTCCCTGGGGACCGAAGAGCTCCTTGTGTCCGGTAAAAGTGAGGATATCTATTCCGTCGGCTTCGACGTCTATCTTCACGCGCCCGGCGCTCTGGGCGGCATCGACAAGAACCGGTATCTTGCGCTCGTGCGCGATAGTCGCCACGTCCGCGACAGGGAGTATCGTGCCCGCGACGTTGGACGCGTGATTGATGATGATGAGAGCCGTCTCGCTCCTGATGGCGCCCGCCACGCGGCTTGCTTCGAGGCTGCCGTCGGTTTCGCAGGGGACCACGGTATGCTCGATGCCCAGCTTCGTTGCGGCGAACAACGGCCGCATAACCGAGTTGTGTTCGACGGAAGTAGTCACGACGTGATCGCCAGGCTTCAACAAGCCCCAGATGGCGGTGTTTATAGCCTCGGTGGCGTTCCTTGTGAAGATGACCCTCAGCGGGTCGCGCACGCCGAACAGATTGGCAAGCGATTCTCGCGCCGCATAGACCTCGCGACCCGCCTCCAGCGCCCTGCGGTGCCCCGAGCGCCCGGCGCTTCCCCCCACTTCTCGCATCATCTGCTCGACTTTCGTATAGACGTCATCAGGCTTGGGGAAAGTGGTGGCCGCGTTGTCCAGGTAGACAGACCGCTTCAGACTCTTCAATCGAAACTCTCCAATCGAGATTTCACCCGCTTGCGCACGCGCGTTCCGCAAGACCCGGTACATGTAAACGCATAGCGACTAACCATCTCTATTATATGGAAATATAAGCCGCCTGAGACCGCCCCCGGGCTCAATCTTCGGCCGGTGCGCGTGGTGACGCGGGTGGTGGTCTGCTTTGCCTGGCCGACTAGACGCGGTCCGTGAAGATATCGAAAGGAGTCTCGCCGGTGAGAAAGCGGTCGAGGTCGTCACCGTCATAGAGCTTTATGACTATCCGACGGATCTTACCGCTCAACTGATTGATCAGCTCCTTGCTCAAGTCCTCTTCGTAGAAACCGTCCAGGTAGACGGGCTTGCCGACCCTTACGCGCACCCTCCTGTAGTAAGTCCAGGCCACCCCGTCCTGGAACTCCGGGTGGTCGAAGATCGGCTTGACGAGAGCCGGAGGGATCCTTGGCAGGTTCCGCTCCCCCATCCCGATAACGGTCGCGGGGACAATTGGCACCCTCGCGCGCAATGCGATGCGGGCGAAGCCGGTACGGAAGTTGCGGATCTTGGCCACCGAGTTGAGGTGCGCGATAGTGTGCACTCCCTCGGGAAAGACGCCGACCAACTCCCCGTCCTGGAGCAGTTGAACCGCGTTGTCCATGTCTTCCTCGCTCTTCTGGCCGCCGAAAACGTCCATCTGCGTGGCGCCGACCGCATGGGCGAGCTGGCTGATGCCCGGAAGCTTGAACGCGACCGAAGCGGCGATGAAGTTGATCGGTCTCTCTACACAGCATGCAATGGACATCGGGTCGAGGATCGGGTTTCTGTGGTTGCATACGATAAGCGCGCCGCCCTCGGCCGGTATGTTCCGCGCGCCGTCAAGCTTCATACGCATGAGCGTCGAGTATACAGGGCTTGCGAACAATCGGATGGTCTCATAGGTGAGGCACTGGTAGACGTTCATGTCGCACCCTCAATACTCGGAACCGAAAGAGACTCGCGTGCAACGGCAGGCGGCTCGCAGCGGATCCATCAGTAGTTCCCGGGCGTAAACCTGGGAGTCACCGTCCGTGGCTTTCGGCTCGGGTCCATGCGGCTCGCGCCGAGGAGTTGTACCTGTCCTTGCAGGAACTTGCGCCGCATCGGTATCTCGTAGCTCACTTCCATGGCCATCTGCTGGAGAACCGGGTTGCGTGACAACCTGTTGACCAGCGATATCAGGGCTTCGGGGCTCAGAGAATCGAGCACGCCCTCGATAAGGGTTACGATCTCGTCCATCGCGCCGGCGATCACGGCGGGATCGATCTCCATGATCAGTGACTTTATCCAACCACCCGCGGCATTCAACGTCTGGGCGAAGACCTTCGGGTCGATCTCGGCAACGACCCGGGCGAGCCACTCGGAGTTTTTGTTGATGCCATCCGCCACGACGACGGGATCGATCCTGTGCATCAGCTCGCCGATCCACGCCGCGTTCCTGTTCACGACTTCGGCGATCAGGTCCGGCGAGATCTTGCGGACCAGCATGGTGACGAACTCGGGGTTCTCGTTCACGGCACGGGCTATCACATCAGGGTCCAAGGCCCGCATCAGGCCGACGACGAATCCCGGGGTATCGTGGATGACCTCCGCGATCACGTCCGGTGAAAGTGCGTCGATAGTGCCCATCAGGAATTCGGGGCACATGTTGATAGCCTCTGCGATCGGCCGAGGGTCGAGCACCTTCAGGTAGTCGGCGAGTACCTGGGGATTGCTATCCATGGCGCCGACCAGCACCGTCGGGCTCAGCAGTTCCACCATCCGGGCAAGGAATTCGGGGTTGTCGTTGATGGCATCCGCGACCGCGCGCGGAGACAGGGAGGCTATCGTACCGGAGAGCAGCTTTCTGTAACCGATAACGGTGCCCGCCACCCTGCCGATCATCTCCAGTATCATGCTCACCACCTCGCCGTCCTCAAGGCCTGCCCAAGCCAGGCCTCTCCGCCCGCATAGCCTCTCCGGCTCGCGAACATCTTGACCGGGAATCTCTCCAGACCCACGACCGGCTGTTTTTCAGCCTACGTTATTATTCGGGGTCAGCGACGTTTTACTGAATAGTCCAACCCACCTGAGAAGCCGGCTGATCAGGGCACCCACCCTATCGAGCAGTGCCCTCCTCCCCGGTTGTTCCAGTACATGGCCCGCTCGGCCATTATCTTGTTATCGCTGGTGAGCTTTATCGACGTATCCTGGTTGTTGAGCTGCGTGTTGACGTTGATGGTCACGCGGCTGTTGGCTGGGACCTTCCATATTCCGCCGTCCACAGGCCCGTTGTTCGTAATGTACGTGACGGTGACGTTGGCAATATCGGGGTTCGGGTTCTGGATGCAGACAAAAGTCTCAAACCCCCACGCGGTTGTTCCCTCCGCGAGGTAGATCGTATTGGATGCGGCTTTCATGCCGACGGTGTCAGTGCCCGCCTTGCCGGTACCATTATCCCAGTACATGGCGCGCTCGGCGTTAATAGCCAGGTTTGAAGACACGGCGATGGACGTGTCGGTATTGGGAACCTTGTCGTTCACATGGATGGTCTTCCTTGTGCTGGCTGCCAGTGTCATCTGCTTTTCTTTCACCGGCCCGGTCCTGGTCATATAAGTGACGTTGACCTTCGCCGCGGTGCTGTTTGGATTCTGCAGAAGCAGCCATGTATCGAATCCCCATGCGGTCGAGCCCTCGGCCATGTACCAGGTTTTGCTGGTGGCCGTCACACCGATCGAATCGTGCCCGCCGCGCCGGTCGCTCCAGTACATGGAGCGCTCGCAGACCACGTTCTGGTCGCTCACGACCATCGTCGAGACGTCACACGCGCCGACGTCCCTGAAGACGTCTATCGACTTGCGCTGCCCGGCGCCCACGGAGAAAGGACCCTTGGTTATCACGCCCTTCGAGGTCATGTAAGTCATGTTTACGTTAGCGGCCGTGGTGGCGCTGGGGTTCTGTATGAGCACCCATGTCTCGAACGGGTATGTCGTGCACCCTTCCGCCAGGTACCACTGCTTGGAGGTCTGGGTCACGCCTATCGAGTCGGTACCCTCTATCCGGTTGTTCCAGTAGATCGACCTCTCGACGACGATCTTCTGGGAGGAGATCAACTCGGTTGAGAGGTCGACGTTCGGGATGTCCTCGTTCACGTGTAGCGTGATGCGGGAGTTCGGGGGTACGTTGAGTGCCTGCGGTCTCGGGATGAGGCCATACTGTGTTGTGTCGTAGATGACGTTCACCGTAGCGTCAACATTTGTCGTGTTTTCCATCATGATGTAGGTATCGAAACCATAGTTGGTCGACCCCTCCGCCAGGTACCATGTCTGCGTGGTAACGGGCGTGCTACTCACTGTGAAAACGACCGAGTTGCTGGCCACGGGCGGGAGAGCGGCCGTCACGACGGTGACGTTGCCGGTCACGGTGCCGATCGGCACCGTTACGATTATCAGCGTGTCTGTCCAACTCGAGACGGTAGCAGGCACCACGTTGAACAACACCACCCCCTGGGTCGTGCCGAACCCCGTGCCGTTTATTCCCACCGCCGAACCGACTGCGCCGTGGTTGGGAGAGAGGCTGCTTGTGTGCGGCGTCGCAGCGAAAGCCGGCGCCGACACCATGAGAAGTAGCGTCGCGCTGATCGCAAGAATCGTCACGATACAAAGGGCACTTCGTGCTCCACGGGCGGTTCGCATCTCAAATCCTCCTCTGCGGAATGCTCGAACGTAAACGACGAGTGTTCTGCCGATTACTATTTGTACATGCCTTCGATCTCTTCTTCGAAGGCCAGGTAGACTTCTTTGCGGCGGACTTTGAGGGTCGGGGTCATGAGCCCTGCGCTTTCGGTCATGTCTTCGCTGAGGAGGACGAACTTCTGCACGGCCTCGTGCTTGTCGAAGTCTGCGAGCATCGCTTTAACCTCTTCGCCCATCATCTTCTGGACGCGTGGGTCGTTGAGATACATCTCGCGGCTGTCCACCGGGATGCCCTGCGACGCACACCACTTCTCGAGGTCGGGGAACGACGGCACTATAAGCGCGCTGATGAACTTGCGCTTGTCACCGATGACCGCCGCCTGTTCGATGTACCGGCTCATCTTGAGCGCGTTCTCGATGTTCTGCGGAGCGACGTTCTTTCCGCCGGCGGTTACGATCAGGTCTTTCTTGCGGTCGGTTATGTGCAGGAAGCCCTCGTTGTCGAACTCCCCGATGTCCCCGGTATGGAACCACCCTCCGGCCAGCGCCTCCGCAGTCTCGGCGGGCCTGTTCCAGTACCCCTCCATGACGTTGGGCCCCTTGCAGATTATCTCGCCGTCGTCGGCGATCTTGACCTCGACGCCTGTCAGTATCTGCCCGACGGTCCCGAACCTGACGGCGTCGGGCCTGTTGACCGTGATGACCGGCGAGGTCTCTGTAAGGCCGTATCCCTCCAGGATCAGTATTCCCATCGCATGGAAGAACTCCGCTATCTCCTTGGCGAGTGGCGCGCCGCCCGAGAAGAAGAAGCGCAACCTCCCACCCATCTTCTCGTAGATCTTGGAGAAGACGAGCTTGTCGGCTATCTTGTGCTGGAAGCCGAGGAGGCCGGGAATCTGCTGATGGTTCAACTGCAACGCGCTCACCTTGCGCCCCACTCCCACCGCCCAGTTGAATATCTTCTGCTTGGCCGGTGGCTCGGACTCGATCATGGAAAGCACGCCCGCGTGGATTTTCTCGTACAGCCTGGGCACACTCACCATAAAGTGCGGCTTCACCTCGGTGATCTCATCGGCGATTGTGTCTATCGAGGTCGCATGCGCGATTGAGACACCGTTGTAGAGCGACGTGTAATAGCCACTCATTCGCTCCAGGACGTGGCTCAACGGCAGGAACGACAGGCAGATGTCGCTGTCGTTCACCTCGATGAGACTCGAGACGGCCTTGATGTTGGAAAGGAAGTTATCGTGCAGGAGCATGACTCCCTTGGGGTTTCCGGTGGTGCCTGACGTATAGACGATGCTGCACAAGTCGTCAGCCTGCACTCCCTCGAGCCGCTTGTCGAACTCGTCCGGGTTGGCGTTCTTTTCGCCGAGCTTGATCATGTCGTCGAACGTGATGACGTCTGGGTGGTCCGACGTCGTGTTGTCCATTGTGACTATCTTGCGAAGCTGGGGGAGGTTGTCTCTGACCTCGAGCACCCTCTCCATGTGGGACGGGCTACCGACGAACACGAGCTTCGAGCCCGAGTCCGAGATTATGTATTCGGCCTGCTTGGCGGTGATGGTGGCATATAGAGGCACGTCCGCGGCGCCTATAGAGAGGGTGGCGATGTCGATCATCTGCCACTCCGGGCTGTTGGGGGCAAAAATCGCCACCCTGTCCCCGCGCTCGATGCCCATGGTTATCATAGCCAGGCCGAGCATGCGAGCGTTCTTGTGAAACTCGTTCCAGGAGATTTCTTTCCAGGAGCCGCCGCGCTTAACCTTCATCATCATACGGTCGCCGTACTTCTCGACCCTCTGCTTGATCATGCCGCCGATCGTGTCGTCTCCCATCGCGCATCTCCTTTCTCGCTTCACACCGAAAGCCGACGCAGGGCCCGCAACGGAGCCGAACTGAATTCTGCCACAAGACTTCACAAATACAGTTTGCCAAAGGCTGGACGCGGAGTAAAGCAACAATCTGAAACCTCGTGCGCTTTGCGATGGTAATACGTCCGGATCATCGCTTTCATGCTTGACCTGCCTGTTGAACGGCGAAGGGCCCAAAGAGACGGCCCGAAAGACCCGGCGCCGTGCGGGTGGCGAAATCCTTGAGTAATGGCAGGCGAAACATGTAGAATTTGGTTTTGGGGTGAGTTTGCGGCGAGCTTATCAGCCGCCACTTCTGGTGTGGGTTCCTTCCCACGCGACGAATCGGAGACCGTGGGAGGCTCTCCAGAAATTGTCCCGGGCACCTGCCGGCACGCGCGGGGGGTTTTGAAACCGCGCGTCGTATTCCTTTATTGGAGGGGTTCGGCGATTGTTTTGGACCTGAAGGTCGTCTTTACATACAGGGCTAACAAATCAATCGGGGGAATCGAGGGCTATTCACGCTGTCGTGAATCAAGGAGGTGCTTCCAATATGGCCCATGCTAATGATCGTATCTTCGATCATAAAGCGGCTCGGGAATGGAAATTAGGTAAAACCCGTTCCCTTGTAGACAAGAGGATGGACCTGAAGGATGCCGTTGCCAGGTACGTCGAGGACGGCGACTGCATCATCGAGACCGGGTTTGCCTATGCCAGGGGACCCATGGCTGCTTTCTGGGAGATCGGGAGGCAGAAGAAGAAAAACCTGGTGGGCATGCACACCCCCGGCGGCCTAACCGCCATCTTCCACGAGGAAGGTGGAATGGAAGGCAGCCACGTCGGGTACGTCGGGGTCGAGATGAGAGGACTCATCGCCCCGTTCCGCCGCGGTGTCGAAGCCGGCACACTCAAGGTATACGCGGAGTGGAGCCACGGCGCCCTGGCGTGGGCTCTCAGCGCCGCCGAGCAAGGGCTCAACTACGTGGCCTGCAAGAGCATGCTCGGCAGCGACATGATCGAGAACAATCCGTACGTCAAGGTCGAAAAGGACCCGTGGACCGGCGAGCCCGTCTGCCTGATCCCCGCCATCTATCCCGATATCGCGATCTTCCACGTGCACCACGCCGATAAGTTCGGCAATAGCCGTATCTGGGGGCTCTCGGTCAACGATAAGGCGATCGCGGCAGCCGCGCGTAAAGTCATCGTAACGTGCGAGAGGATAGTCGATACCAACGACATCCGCTCCAACGCCGCGCAGGTGATAGTTCCCTGGTATTGCGTGGATGCCGTATGCGAGGTCCCGTACGGCGCGTGGCCGGGCGACATGCCGGGCATGTACTACTTCGACCGCCGGCTCCAGGAACGTGTCGTGAGGGTCGAGTGGAAGACCGCCGAGGCCACCAAGAACTGGGTCGAGCAGTATATCTACGGCACCAAAGATCACTTTGAGATGATCGAGCTCGCCGCCAAGGAGGAGGGCATGAACGTGCTCGACTACGTGAAGCAGCTCGAGCAGTTCGGCACGTCCGCCGCCTACTACGGCATTGGGACGTGGGGCACCGGGGCGGAGCGGGACTGGAAGTACGAAGAAGTCGCAAAGCGAGCTCTCTAAAGGGGGGAAGAACATGAGTGAAGATATCGCTTACACGCCAAGGGAGCTGCTGGCCACCGTCGCGGCCAGGCTCATCAATGATGGAGACAGCGTATTTGTCGGCACCGGCCTTCCCCTGGTGGGCGCGATGCTGGCGCACAAGACGCACGCGCCACAGATGATGGCCATCTACGAAGGCGGGTCAATCGGACCGGAGCCTAGCGTGCTGCCGTGGTCCGTGGCAGACCCATTGACGTTCTTCAAGGCCCCGGTCATCCTCTCGATGGCGTCCACGTTCGGGCACGCCCGATGCGGATACGCCGATATAGGATTTCTGGGCGGAGCGCAGATCGACATGTACGGGAACATGAACGCAACGACTATCGGGCCGTATGACCACCCGAGCGTCAGGCTGACGGGTTCGGGAGGCGCCAACGACATAGCGTCACTGTGCAGCCGGCTCATATTCATGGGCCTGCACCTGCCCGAGCGATTCCCCGAGAAGGTCGACTACATCACCTCGCCGGGATTCCTTGACGGGCCCGGCGCCCGCGAGCGCGAAGGCCTCATCGGCGGCGGCCCCTGGCGCGTAATCTCGCACCTGGGCCTGATGGGTTTCGACGAGGAAAGCTGCCGGATGAAGCTGCTCTCGTATCACCCCGGGGTCAATCCCGAGATAATCCAGCAGTTCACCGGCTTCGAGCTCCTCGTCGCCGATGACGTCTACGAGACGCCCAGACCAACCGAAGAAGAGCTCTACGCCCTCCGCAACGTCGTCGACCCCAACCAGTGCTTCTGCTTCTGACCGAAGCCTTACACTAACCACTTGAGCCGGGTCTCTCCAGACCCGGCTCTTCTTCTCTTCCCTCCCCCCTCGAGGGGGTCAGGGTGGGGGTGGCGTTGACACTTCTCTCGAGGGGGGAGGGTCAGGGTGGGGGTGGCGTTAAGCCGGGGCCTCAATCCCCTCTTGTCCGATCCCATGCGCCTCCTCCCCGGCTCTGTGCTACAGTTTAAGGCATGTATGAGGAATTCAACCGCAGGGTCGCTGAAGCGCTCGAGAGCAGCGAGAAGCTCGAGTCAATGCGGGCGGCCTTCCGCTCGGTAATCGAAAAACAGCAACAAAACGAGGAACGTTTTCCTGACCTCGATGAGCGCCGCGAACGCCTGAGACGGGTCCGCGAGGAATGCGTCGGCAACGCCGGACTCCTCGATGAAGCAATCGGTAACCTCGAGACGAACCGTTTTCGCGTCCTGCGTGCGAAAGACGCCTCTGAAGCCGTGAGAATGGTCGTCGATGAGATGGGTGACGAGCGCCTGCTCGTCAAGTCGAAAACAAACCTCTCCAAGGAGATCGGCCTGGCGGCCGGGCTCGAGGCAGTGGGCATCGAGTTGGTCGAGACGGATATCGGCGACCGCATAATCCAGCTTTCAGGAGAGCCGACGGCTCACCCGACGTGCCCGTGCGCCCAGCTCGACCGCTATGACATTGCGCGAGTCCTGTCCGAACACCTGGGTCGGGAAGTCGATACCGACCCCAACGCGCTTATTCGCGAGATTCGCGACGAGCTTGTCCCGCTCATCGAACGGGCGCGCATCGGACTGACCGGGGCTAACGCGATTGCTGCCGCGGAGGGCGCCGTCGTGCTAATCCACAACGAGGGCAACCTCGACCTGGTCAGCCAGAGGCCCGGGAAGCTCATCATCCTCGCCGCGCCGGAAAAGCTGTACCCGAACATCGAGGAAGCCGTCAACATGGCCAAACTCGAGACCTACTACGCGACCGGGCAGCCGGTCACGTCTTTCATGCGGGTCATCGGAGGCCCGAGCAAGACCGCCGATATCGAGAAAGAGCTCTTCTACGGGATCCACGGTCCGAGCGAAGTTGTCATCATCCTTGTAGACAACGGGCGCAGTGAACTGCTCGCCGATGCGCGAATGCGCGAAGCCCTCATGTGCATCGGATGCGGCGCGTGCCTGCTCCGCTGCCCCGTGTACGATGTTGTAGGCCCGATGTACGGGTCGCCGGGTCATCTCGGGGGCGTCGGTGTTTGTGCAGACTCGTGCATCCCCACACCGGTCACGGACCCGGCTCAGACGGTCAAGCTCGCCGCCTCCCTCGAGGCGGGGCTCCCACTCTGCACCACCTGCGCGATCTGCACGGAGAATTGCCCGGTCTCCGTGGATGTCCCACGGCTGATCGAGGAGCTTCGAGCGCGGTCGACCGCGGGCGGCCTGCTTCCGCTCGAGGAACATGCCCCCCTGATCTCGAGCATCCGAAACTATGCCAACCCGTGGATGCAACCACGAGCCCGCCGCGACAGGTGGTCAAAAGATCTCGACCTGAAACCGCGAGGCGAAACCGCGACAGGGCAAGCGGTGTTTTTCGCCGGTTGCTCTCTCTCCTATCTCGAGCCGGGTGTCCCTGCGGCTGCCGTGCGTATGCTCAGGGCGGTGGGAATCGAGCCTCTGTACCTCGGTAATGAGGAGCGCTGCTGTGGGAGCCCGCTGTTGAGACTGGGAGAGGTGGAGTTATCCGAGCAACTGGCGCGGGAGAACATCGAGCTCATGAAGGCGTCCGGCGCTCACTCTGTTGTCGCGTTGTGCCCGGGATGCCTGAAGTCGCTGCGCGAGTACCGGCAGCGATTCCCCGAGTTCGACCTTGACGTGCGGCATATCTCAGAGATCCTTGCCGACGCCGTCGCCGACGGCAGGTTAAAGTTGAAGGCGCCCGGCGATCTGGCGGGGATGACCCTTGCATACCACGACCCATGTCATCTCGGACGCGGATGCGGCATCTTCGAGGAGCCCCGCAAGGTTCTAGGGGCGATCGAAGGGCTTCACGTTGTCGAGATGGAGCGCAACCGTCTCGCAGCCGCGTGCTGCGGCTCAGGTGGTGGAGTCAAAACCGCTTTCTCCGAACTCTCCCGCGAGATCGGCCGCAAACGCGCCTCCATGGCACGCGAAGCCGGCGCCGACGCCATCGTCACCATCTGCCCCTGGTGCGAACAAAACCTCTCCGACCATATCCCCACCTTCGACCTAATCTCCCTTGCCTCCGACTCCCTATAGTGGATTGGGGATTGGGGGTCAGGTCTTTTATTGTTTGCTTTTGCCCTCTGATCGAGTTAGCCATATTAGTAAACAATAAAAGACCTGACCCCCCTCTTTCTTCAAGTTAGAAGGAGAGGTTGGCCGACGGGGCAGGAGTTGATGGTGGCGGCGACAGGGCATTTGGCCTGGAAGAGGAAGAATATTTGGCGGTCGCGGTCCTCGAGAGTTTCCCAGTTGCCCTGGCCTTTTGAGATCACGAGGTCGGCGGTGCGAAAGAAGTCCTGGAACTCCTGCGTCGACCGCTCCACAACAGTGCCGGGCATCTCCGAGCCGCTGGAGATAACAGTGCAAAGCCTGTCGAGCCCCAGGTCGAGGGCTTCGGCCATGGTTACATCGTTGATGATGGGCCCGGCCCGGACCGCGAGGATCACTTCGAGCTCGCGCCCTTCCATTGCCGCGGTCTCGAGCATCGTCTCGATCAAGACCTGGTCAAAGACGATCTCGCCACAGTTGTCGGCCACGACCAGCACTTGCTTCGCGTCACCGAGCCGTTCCGCGAGTGCGGGATAGGCCTCCAGGCCCACCTCACCAGCGACGGCGTCCATTACGCTCTTCTCGAGGTCGAACGACTCGTGGGCGCCCGGGTCAACAACGTTGCCGGCGATGGCTAACCGCACCGCCATCAGCAGCGGGTCTTCAGCTGCCGCAACCGTCTCGCGAAGCCACGGCAGGAGAGCAACAACGACATCGTTCTGACGCTTCTTCTGCTCTTTGAACGGGTCGGGGTTCCCGGAGCGCTCGCGGATCATCCGGTAGAATATCTCGCCGCCCTCGGGAGGCGTCTGGCCCCTGCTCGCACTCGCCAGTATCCGCGCCGTCTCCACCATGCACTCGTGGTAGAACTCCTCGTCATCGCTCGCCAGCCTTGCCGCCGACAGCGCCTGCCGCATGGCACACAAAAAACATTCAGGCTGTATCTTCATATCTTCCGCCATTTCTTCCCTCCCCGAGGGGGTAGGGTCAGGGTGGGGGTGGCGTTAATTGTCCGGCTAGGCCTGGAGGGCATCCGGGGCGCCTCGTACTACGGTACCCGGCACAAATCGGCGGGCAGCGGCAAGCATGGTCTCCATGTCTTCTTCGGTAAATGGGCGAAGGGAAGAGAACCTTGGATCCAGCGTGTCCCTGGGACTGAAGTGCTGGAGGACAAGACGTTCCTCCCCCTGGAGGAACTCGGCGATACGCGTCACTTCCACAGGTCCGTGCATCATGGGTACGACAGTGGTCCGGAACTCGTGTTCCAGCCTGGAAGCCCTGATCAGGTGGATACTTCTGAAGACCGCTTCGAGCATCTCCGGCGTGCCCACGCCAGTCGCCACCTTGTAAGAACGGGGCTCGAGCGGTGCTTTTATATCCATCGAGATGTAGTCGACGAGGCCCTCATCGATGACACGCTGAAGCATGTCAGGAACCGTCCCGTTGGTATCGAGCTTTACGCCCACACCCTCAGCCTTGAGTTCCGCGCACAGTTCCGGAAGGCCCTGGTGCAAGCACGGCTCCCCGCCGGTGATGCAGATGCCGTCCACCCAGCCTTCACGCTCGCGAAGATAATCTTTCACCTCGGCGAGCGGCACAGTCTCGAGACTCTCGGGATGCAGCACGAGGTCGGGATTGTGGCAGAACGGGCACCTGAAGTTACATCCGGGCAAGAATATGGTTGAAGCAAGCATCCCTTCCCAATCGAGCATGGTGTTGGGGATGAAGCCTTTGATCTCCAGGCCAATCACACGCCGGCTGTCGCGTCTAGACGCTTCTTGATCTCCTCGGCCGGAGTCACACCGATCATCGTCTCGACCGGCTGCCCGGCGTTGAAGAGGATCATGGTCGGTATCGCCGTTACGTTGAACCTGCCGGCAAGCGCCTGGTTGTCATCCACGTTGCACCGGGCAATGACGGCTTTGCCCTCGTACTCTTCAGAGAGACTCTCGATGACGGGATGCATCATGCGACACGGTCCGCACCAGGGAGCCCAGAAATCGACCAGCGCCGGCTTTTCGTTCTTGAGCACCTCTGACTCGAAGTTATCGTCGTTTACTTCCAAGACGTCTGCCATAGTTCCTCCTGTTGCAACGCCCGGCGGCCTCCTAACCGCGTGCCGCCCGCTCGGAACCAGTCTCGCCCGAGCTCATTTCATATCATCTTGACCGCGCCCTCGGGGCACGCTTTCTCGCAGTCTCCGCACTGTTTGCACTGCTCGAGATCGATCAGCGGGAAGTCTTTCTGCCTGCCCGGCTCCTCTTCGGATTCAGGCTGGATCTGGAAGGCTTCCTTCTTGCAGTGCCTGGCGGCCCGGCAATCAAATTCCCTCGTGCACTTGGTCCGGTCCACCCAAGGAATCTTCAATAACAAACGCTGTTATCCTCCCATGCCCGCGATTAATCCAACCATCGTCTATCTCCAGCTCTTTAATCGATTTTCCACTATGATCGATGCCAACCAGTGTAAGCGGACTCGCACACCGCTCCCAGCACTATTTGTTGAGACCAAACGATACATGACCGGCGCCGCGGTTGTTCCAGTACATGGCCCGCTCGACCATGATAGGCAGGTTCGAATACACCCTGGTCGAGGTGTCGAGGTTTGGCACCTGGGAGTTCACGTGCACGGTCACGCGGCTGTTGGCCGGCATGCTGAACCCGGTCGTAGGTATAAGTCCCTGTTCGGTCATGTAGTCGATACCGATATTGCACGCGGTATCATTTGGGTTCTGGATGAGCACCCATTCGTCGAAGCCCCAGGCGGTCGAGCCCTCGGCCAGGAAGCACTGCTGCCTGGGCTGCGTTACCCCGATCTCACAGTGCCCCGCCTTACCAGTGCCGTTGTTCCAGTACATGGAGCGCTCGACCACTATGCCGGTGTTGGACTCCGCCTCGACCGAAACATCCTTGTTGGGCAGCGCGGCGTTGACGTGCACGGTCACGCGCGACTGCGCCGGCACGGTGACCGGAGCCTGGGGCACGGGACCAGTCGGGGTCTGGTACGTGAGCTGGACTCTCGCCGCAGTGGTGTTCGGGTTTCCGAGCAGGACCCACTCGTCGAAGCCCCAGTCTGTCGATCCCTCTGCTAGGTACCAGTGCCGCGCCGGGGAGTTGGTCCCGATGGAGTCGTGCCCGCCGCGCATTCCGTCCCAGTACATCGAGCGCTCGGCTATCACACGCTGGTCTGCGACCACCTGGATCGACATGTCCCTGGCAGGGAGGTCGTCCGCGATATTTATTGAATAACGGCTGTTCCCGTCGATGACGAACGGGTCTTTCGCGACCACCCCGGACGGCGTCAGGTAAGTGACCTCGACGTACGCGGAGCTCGCATTGGGGTTTTGTATGAGCAGGAACGTGTCAAAGCCGTTGTTAGTACTCCCTTCCGCGAAGTACCAGTTGAACGAGGGGGCTTGAACTCCGATCGAATCGGTTCCCTCGATCCGGTTGCCCCAGTACATGGAGCGCTCGCAGATTATGTCCTGGTCGGCCGTTACCCTGGCCGAGACGTCCGTCCCTGGAAGGATATCGTTGACCCTCATCGTCGCCCTGCTGGTGGGAGCGACCGTAACGGGATACGGCCCGTGAGCGCCGTCCGGCGCCATCAGGGTGACGCTCACATTAGCGGTGGCCGTCGACGGGTTCTGGATCAGGATGAACGTCTCGAAGCCGTAGTTGGTAGAACCCTCGGCGAGATACCATATGTGATTGTTCGCGGCATCGACCGAGAAGCCGCCCTGCAGGGTCGCCGACCTAAGTGCTTTGTCCTCGATGACCACGTCCCAGAGCCCCGGCTGAGCGCTGCTCAGGTCCAGGTGGCACGATACCCTGGTCGTTCCCGCCTGTGAGACACCAGTGCCTACGACGCCGCTCTCTCCCGCGCGCTCCAGCGTGAGCTTGCTCGGGTTGTAGAAGTTGGTGCCCCGGGTTGTCACAGTCACGGACGAACCCGCCGTTCCGTATTGCGGAGTCATGCCGGTGATCGCCGGGCCGGTAGAGCTCGGCTGTGTCATCCTTACCGCCATGTATGCGTCGATGAGCCCCCACCCGGTCTGGGCATCCCACCCGGCGCTCCCCAGGTCATGACAGCTCAGACAGACCGCGCCACGGACCTGGCTCGCGTCCCACGTGGGATGCACGGCCTTTACCAGCGCGCATGTCCCGGCGACGTGCGGAGACGCCATGGAGGTGCCGAAATACCCCTTCACCGCGAAGCCGCTCGATGGCTGGCCCTCGGTGGCGTACGTCTCCTGGTAGATGGGGATGCCCGCGTCGCCCCCCGGCGCCATGACGTCGAGCGCGCTTCCGTAGTTGGAGTACGAAGCGCGACTCTTGTTGCGCCTGGTCGCGCCCACCGCGACGCACGAGGAATACGCCGCTGGATAGTCGACGAAGCTCGTGTTGTTGTTGCCTGACGATGCACACACGACAACGCCTTTCCCGAATGCGTAGTCGCACGCGTCCTTGAGCGCTTCGTTGGGCTCAGGTCCGGAAAGGCTCATGTTTGCCACTTCGGCGCCATGGTCCGCCGCGAACTCCAGGCCGGATATGATGTCGTCATCCGAGCCGGTCCCACTGCTGTCGAGGACCTTGATGGGCATGATGGTGCAGTCGAATGCTATACCGGCGCACTTCTTGGTATTGTTGGTCGTCTGCGCGACCGTGCCACATACGTGGGTGCCGTGGCCGTTGTCGTCGTCCGCGTACGGGTCTCCGTGGACGAAGTCGTATCCGCTGGTAAAGTGGGTGCCGGCCAGGTCGTCTGCCTGATGGTAACCTCCCCCGTTGCGGTAAGCGACCCCGGTGTCGATGACGGCGACCACCACCGACGAGTCGCCCCCATAGTTGCCGGTGACCGAGTGGACCTGCTCCCACGCGTCCGGCATGTCTATGCCGCCACCGGAGTACGGCTGGCTCATGTTCCACTGGTCACCCACGCCGTATACCGGATCATCGGGGTTGAACGCGTCGGTGTGCCTGATGTAGTTGGGCTCCGCGTAATCGACAAGCCCCGACTCGCGCAAAACTCTTATCGAGCTCTCGAGCTGGGCAGTCGGTACCTCCAGCACCTCAGCCCCGGTGCCTCCGAGCACTCTGCTCGACACCGCCCGCACACGCTGCCTGAGCGCCCCGGCTCCGCCCGCCCCGGAACCACCTTTGAACTTGACGATGAGCTCACCCGGTACGTATTGGGCACCAGGCTGAATGACTTTCGATGAAACCTCGCCGCTGCTTCCCGCGGATCCAGGACCACCACGACGCGTCTGCCCCAACGCAAGACCGGGCGCGAAAGCTGCAAACGTAAACACCAGTAACGCTGAAAGGGCAACGACTTTCTTCAAGGCTGTCCTCCAATATCTCAGGAGCTTCCCTCCTGTAAAGGATAACGGACAAACCTCGAAAATGGGTGACCGGATGGGGGGCCGCTCTGTTTTTTCAAACCAGATAGGGAGTGCGACAAACCGGGGGGCAGGCCCGGCACACAATAGGAAAGGCGCCAACCTTATCGGCTGGCGCCCTCGCCCTCTTCGCCCTTAGACCTGTCTACCGGGCACAAAATTCTTAATGTGCAGCAGCGCGTGGCACGCTCCTCAGTCACCGCGACCTCTCAATGCACCTGCGCTTTGCCCGGTCAGGTTTGCTTCGCCAATACTATTTTGCATCGAACCGCCCGCGTGGGGAAGAAGAACGCTGCAAACGTACGCGACCCGGGAATAAACGATTGAATATCGGAACGAACGCAAGCCCGAAATGACTTGAGCCGGGTTCCAAAACCCGGCCCAAGTATACCGACGTGCTGCAAGCAATGAATGCGATTGGTGTCAGAAATGGAGGTGGAGCAACTCCTTGAAATCCGAAAGCCGGCGCTGGCTCACGCAGATCATTGTCCGGCTCTCATCACCGAGCTCCACAATGTAGCGGCCGGGCGCCTCCTTTGTCACACCTGCAACTTTTTTCAGATTCACGAGGTAGCTGCGATGAACGCGGAAGAACTCGTCCTGCGCAAGGACAGCTTCCTGGAGCTCCTTCAGGCTGCAATCCGACAGGTACCTCGTGGTCTGCGTGTGTACGTAAGTGTTCTTGCCGGCGGCCTCGATAAAGAATATGTCGTCCCGCGGGACGAACGTAACCTTGTCGCCCATTCGCACCGGAACGCTGTCCAGAACGCGCGAGCCGTTACCAGTCCTCACTGAGGACTTCTGCCGCGTCTCGAGCAGCCTGTCTATCCGCGCCATCAACTCGAGGGCGTGGAAAGGCTTAACCAGGTAGTCGTCCGCACCACCTCTGAACCCCAGCACTTTCGACTCCTCGTCCTTGACGGCGGTGAGCAGTATCACCGGGAGCTCTTTAGTGCCGGGATTTTCGCGTATCTCGCGCATCACCTCGAGGCCGGCCTTGCCGGGCATTTTGAGGTCGAGTATCACGAGGTCCGGTTTTGCGTTGTTTACGGCGTCAAGGCCCCCGTTGCCGTCCTGCTCGGCAGTCACCTCGAACCCGCCGACGCGGAGAAATGTGGTCAGCGCCGATCGCAGCCCCGGATCGTCGTCGACGATCAGTACTTTCTTCTTGCCGTTGCTCTTCCCGTTATTTCCGTTATTGCCATTTTCCATTTCAACCGCCAAGTCAATCACCCAGATTATCGACCTGCGAGAGCGGGTACTTGAGGCTTAGGACTGGTTTTCAGGGGGCTTGCGTTCGATATCCCGGATGCAGAACTCGAAGCATGCCCCGCAGTCGTTATAAGCCCTGACAAACCCGTCATAGACCTTGACGATCTTTTCCACGGTAGCAAGTCCGATCCCGGCGCCCCCTGGATTTCCCCTGAAGAACGGCTTAAAGATCTTATTCATATTCTCGGGTGGGATTCCCGAGCCATTGTCTCTTATCACGTAACGATGGCCGACGTCGGAACCCTCGCCGAGGTATGTTACCTCGACCAGGGGCTCCTCGCTGTCGTTGTGGACCACCGCGTTGCTGATGAGGTTTGAGAATATCTGCGTGACCTGGACCCGGCTGCCCCGTATCATGCCCAGGTCGTCGCTCAGACGCACCACCACGCCCCTCCCCTCGATCTCTTTGGCGAGCTGCCGGCGTACGACATCCACGACCTCGGCCACGTCGACCTCTTCGACCTCGAGCGGCACCTGCCCGCTCTCCGCAAGGAGGAGCATGTCCTCGACCAGCGAACCAGCCTCGGCCGTGTAGTGGCTGATGATGCGTGCCATCTCATGGAGCGTCCCGTCGGGGTTCTGGTCGACCTCCTGGTTCTCGATGAGGACCCTCAGCGTATCCGCCGCGAGCATGATCGCCGAGAGCGGCCCCTTGAGGTCGTGCGAGACGGTATGAGCATAGGCATCGAGCTCCCGGTTGACCTGCAGGAGGAACTCCTCGGTGATGACCTTATCCGTGACGTCACGGCCTGTGAACTGGAACCCTGTGTACACCTCGTTCTGATCGAATACCGGCACGGCGTTCCACTCGACCGAACGCCAGCCCCTCGGGGTTGATTGTCTGTTAACAAAGCCTCTTATCATTCGTCCGGTACGCAGGGCGTACGACCAGGTGTCGATGCTCCGATCCAGATCCTCAGTATGGACGAACTCGCTCAGCTCGCGCCCCGCGAGCGCGTCGCGGCTCTTGCCCCAGAAGGCACACGCGGCGTCACTCAGGAAGGTGAACCTCCCGTCGTAATCCACACGCGCAATAATATCGCCCGTGAGCTCAACCACACCGGACGGCCGCTCGAGCTCATCGTCCTGGATCCCACGGGGGATCCTCCGGCTCCATCCGACCTCCTGGCCTATGGCGCAGATCCCAACGGGGAGTCCTTCGCCGTCGTGGATCATGACCGCGGTGAGCTCAAAGGGGATACGCCTGCCGTCGGAGGCTGTGATGTAGAGCCTCAGCACGGTTTTTTCGCCCTTTCGCGCGCTCGTGACCTGCTGCAGCAGCCTTCGGGTCTCATCGCGCGAGAACACTTCGGCCGCAGCCATGCGATGGAGCTCGCGTTCGGTGAAGCCGGTGATATCCTTGAGCTTGGTGTTCCAGCTCATGAACCGGCCCTCGAGGTCGATCACGAAGAAGAGCTCGTCCAGTGCGTTGACCGCGACCCCGGTGAACGCATTTTCGCGGTCCAGCACGTCGCTTGCGCGTTTGAGCGCCGCCTTGGTGAGCGCGTCGCGGATAACGTCCGCAAGCGTCTTGGGAAGCGTGAAATCCTTTATTACATAACCCGAGGCGCCCATCTGGAACGAGCGCGCCGCCAAGTGGACATCGCCGTACGCCGTTACGATTATGACAGGTGGGTTGTCCTCCCCTTCCGCGATATCCTCGAGCAGCACGAGCCCGGTCTCGTCGGGGAGCTTGTAATCAAGCGTAACGATATCGAAATCACTGGGGGATTGTGAGAGTCTCTTGCGTGCTGTGGCGCCATCGGCCGCCGTCTCCACTTCTACGGTTAGCTCCTGTTCCTCGAGGAGGCGCTTGTACAAAGCCGCCGCGCTGGGATCGTCGTCTACCACCAGTATCTTGATAGTATCGTCAGGACTTAACACACCCACACCCTCAACCGGAATCTTTGACCCAGAGCCCTCGCTCCCGCGTTTCCCCCGAGTGCCAACCGTTAATCGTCATTATGATACCACTCACCAGAAACTAAAAACCAGCAGTCCAACTTCTGGGGGATGGGGAGTTTCCGGGTGTTATGGCAAGCAGACTCGCCGCTTTGGTACGAACAGTTTGGGGTTACTGCCGCGGGCCTGCTATTTCGAGATACCTACCGAGTCGTGACCCCAGGTCCGGTTGCTTCCGTACATGGAGCGCTCCGCGATTACGGGCTTGTCGGCGGTAACTCTGGTCGAAACTTGCCACTGGTTGGGGACGGTGTCCGCCACGAAGAACGTCTTGCGGGAGTTGGCGGGCAGCGTCACCTTCGGTCCGGCAATGCTCCCACCGGGGGTCATGTAGGTCAGGGTGATCTTCGTAGGTGTGCTGTTCGGGTTCTGTACCAGGACCCAGGTCTCGAAGCCCGCGCCGGTGCACCCCTCGGCGAGGTCCCAGCTGTCTGCGGGGCTCGTTACGCCCATGGAGTTCGTGCCCTCGATTCTGTTGTTCCAGTAGCACGAGCGCTCCGCGACTATCGGCTGATCGCTGGTCACCTTGGTCGAGACGCTCCAGGTGTTGGGCACCGTGTCCGCGGCGAAGAAGCTGTGCCTCGTGCCGGCCTTCACGACCACGGTCGGGCCCTTTACCTCGCCCCTGTCAGTCATGTAGGTCAGCGTAACGCGAGCGTCCTTGCTGCCCGGGTTCATTACCGGGATCCAGGTCTCGAATCCGCCGCTGGTGCAACCCTCTGCGAGGTACCAGGTCTTCGCCCCGCCGGTCACACCGACCGAGTCGTGCGCGCCCGTCCTGCCGTTCCAGTAAACGGACCGCTCGGCGATAACCGGGTCATCCGAGGTCACCTGGGTCGCGACCTCGCCGGCATTGCTCAAGGTATCCGCAATGTTGAACGACTGGCGCGAGTTCCCCGCCAGTGTCACGTATGGGCCGTTCACCTTCCCGGTCGGGGTCATGTAGGTGAGCATCACGTGGGTCGGTGAGCTGTTGGGGTTCTGGACCAGGATCCAGCTCTCGAAGCCGCCGGTCGTGCTTCCCTCGGCGAGGTACCACACCGAGGACGGAGCCTCGACTCCCACCGAGTCGCTTCCCCACTTGCGATTGTGACCGTACATGGAGCGCTCGGCGATGATGTTCTTGTCCGAGGTGACCCGCGTGGATACCTGCCACTGGCCCGGGAGCACGTCCGCGACGTTAAACGTCTGGCGGGAATTCGCCGCGAGCTTCGTCCGCGGCCCCTGCACCGTTCCCTGCGGGGTCATGTAGGTGATGTTGATATCCGCCGGGGTGGCATTCGGGTTCTGGACCAGTACCCAGGTCTCGAACCCGCCGTTGGTGCAACCCTCGGCCAGGTACCATATGGAGTTGTAGACGCTGAACTCCACCTCGTTGCTGGCCATGCTGCCCTGGTAGACCTTCAGGGGACCCGAGGCCTGCCACTTGGGAGCATCGAACACTATCTTGTTGTCGCTCCAGGACACCACTGGTATCGTCGCGCTGCCCCACTTGAGCGTCCCGCCGCTGCCGAGTTTCACGCCGCGAAGCGTAACCCTCTGTCCGGGCTTCGCCGCGCCGGGAGCCACGCCCGTCAGGCCGAGGTCCGCGGAGAACTGCATGCCGTTGCTGGTCTCGCCGAGGTAGTTGGTCACCGTTACCTTGCAGTCGATGACGCCCGCCGGGACCTTCGCGTAGATCGTGTCGTTGACCCAGCCGCTGATCTGCGCCGCCGTGCCCCCGAACTTGATGCTCGCGACCCCGCGGCAGGTCCCGAAGTTATTGCCCTTGATGGCCACGGTCGCGGCCGCGGTTCCGTGGTTCGGGCTGAGGCTCGAGATCGCGGGACGGTCGCCGGTCCGGTCGGTCATTGTCCAGGCTTCCCAGACGTAGTTGGCAACGAACTGGTAGCTCAGGTAGGTGTACCCACCCGCGCCCCACTCACTGCCCCAGGAGTTGACTACCTTGATTCCCCCCTGGCCCCCGCCAGCCGAGTCGTCGTACCCGACCGCGCAGATGCCATGGTTTCCGTAGAACTGCTCGCTGGAGGCCGGCACGCCGACCCAGTTGCCCTGGCAGAAGTAGAAGGCCTGGTAGACAGGAATGCCTAGGGCAACCGGGTCGCCTGCCGCTAGATGTGCTTTGATCTCATTGACGTCGTTGTTGCCCGCCCCGCGCCATATATACGAGTAATCCTTGGCCTGGAACGGCTTTGCAGCTTCCTTCTGCTGCGCGTTCGGCTGCGTCAGGTAATCGTTCTGGTTGTACGCCATCGTGTTGAGGTCGACGTCGCCGGTGTCCTGCATGACCTGAAACGCCGAAGGGAACGACGAGCCCTTGTCCTTCCCGGCGTTTATCTGGTTGTAGATGAACGAGGGGCTGAACTGGTGGCTCGCGGTGGAGAGGCTCCAACCGTGGTCTTTCGCCTCCTGCAAGGTCTTATAATAGTAGCTGCTGGCCCATGCAACGCAGCTCGACTGCTTTCCCTGGTTCCCGATCGGGAGGTCACCCCGGCTAAGGTCCACTTTCGAGGGGAGGCTGGCAGCCGAGCGTTCCGCCATCATCCTGGACGCCTTGGGGTAGTTCCCGCTGGTCGTTCGTACGAACCCCATAGTCCTGGGAGCTCCCGAGCCGACTGCCGGAGCCGCTGCGGCCTTCATGTCGCGGGCACTGTTTCCCGCGCCGCTCACGGGGCTTGCGAGTGCTGCTTGCCCCGCTACCAGCGTTCCGAACACTATCAAAGTTGTCAGCAAGATAACTGCTACACGTTTCAAGTGGGTCCTCCCAGGCCTTCTGATATGTGCATCGACCCGGGAGGCATCCCCCACTATCGGGAATTGGTGTGAACCCTCACTAGTGCCTGGGAGTGAGACCCTCTCACCCCATAGGGTGACGCCGCATCCCCCATCCATACCTGGATTTGTCTGTTCTCCTGAAAATGTCTATTTCTACCCCTTGCGGGAACCTCGAGCCGGGTCTCCAAGCACGCCTAGAGGATCAGGTGTAATGGCATCCCCCGCCTCGATCTTCCTCCAGAGAAGGGAGGAGGTTTTTGCCTATTGCGCGGGTGGCGGTGAATCGTGTAGGATTCTCAACGGTACCTCGCACGATCCGGGGGAGGCGAAGATGTCATTATTCGCGAGTGAGGATTGGGCGGCGCTTCTGGAGCAGGAAATCAATTCCGACAAAGAGATGAAAAAAGCCGGAAAAGGTTTTGATGCCACCATCCAGTTCATCATCCAGAACGCCGGTGACCGTGGTGATCTTCCATTCTGGACCCACATGAAAGACGGAGTGGTCCTCGGGGTCAACACCGGCGAGTCCAAGTGCGATTTCAACATCGCGGGAGACTACTCGGTCTGGAAGGAGATCGTCGGGGGTAATTTGGACCCGATCCAGGCAATCATGGTCAAGAAGCTCACGTTCGAAGGCAACATGCAGTACATCATGCGGTACATCAAAGCGGTGAACCAGATGATGGTCGACGTCAAGAACGTTCCCACCGAGTTTTAACCGACCCACCAACACACATATCAACTCTCGAGCCGGGTCTCTACAGACCCGGCTCGCTCTTTCTTCTTGATGAGCCGGGTCTCTCCGGGCCGGCTCCTGATATGTGCAGGTGATTAAGCATGGCTAATAATGCCACCCAGGTACATGACCGGCTCCGAGCTCGTGGAAGGAGGAAGCGTTTTGATGCCGCCGCTCTCACGGGCCGCTATCGATCCATCGAGCAAGCTGGGCAACCAGAATTTCTCCATGCTCGTGACCTGCAGGGAGTGTTTGTCCATCTCGGTGGACAGGACCATGTCCTGGACCGGGCAGGGAGCGCCTTCCGAGGAGGGCCGATTAGTGCCTGCCGGCTCTCGGGGAGGGGGAATACGATGGGAGAACAGCCACTTCGAAGTGTCCGTCGGAGATTTCCCAATCGACTTCGCTGCCTTCACCAAAGACGATCTCGTAGAACCCCTGTATGAACCCGGCAACGAGTAGAGGCATCGAGGCATTGTCGATGAGGACGTGCGCACCCTTTCGTCCCATTCGCAGATCGCGAAGGTCGCCCAGGCCCCTGACGGCGAATTGCCGTGCAAGCTCGTCCATATCGGTGAGTTCGGATGCGTTGAACGGGCCGTTTCGGATGAAGCGGCGTTGGGCTTCGACGACCAGCCGCGGGACTCCTTCACCGAGCTCGAGCTCCAGCTCGGCAAGCAACGGGTCGATCATGGGCGGGCCGATCATGACCATGCGGCGCCCGGTGACCGAGTTCTTGATGATTCCACGCGTTGAATCCCAACCGTAGTCGGATAGGGCTATCGGACCTCCACAGGTTGCGCATCTCTCGAGCTTTACCACTCCGGCCTTATATTCATAGGGGTTCAACCTCAGGCGGTGCCGCGGTTCTTCCGGCGATTCCTCGGGGAAGTAGGTCACATCGATGGCGTCAGGCGCCAGCCGTTCATAAACGTACGCGCCTTCGGGGTGAAAGACCTCGGTCACTCCTATCACAGTGCCGACAGCCATTGGAATCGAGTATGGATTTACGAAACGCACCGTTAGGAAGTCATCGGCGCGGCGCTCGAGCTGGTGCCCGAGATAAGAGGATTTCCCGTACCCCATCACCGAGCCTATCCAGAACAGGCCCTCCATGATGGTGACCTGGTTGAAGTCAGGGTCGGTTAAAACCCATTCACCGATGATATCCTGGATATTTTCGGGGAACATCTGTTGGATATACATGCGGGTCGCGCGACGCGAAGCACCTATGACAATATGCTCGATCGGCCTCCCCGCTAGTTCCGCGATGCCTTCCCAGATAGGGTCCCACGCGTCAGCTTCGACGAACGCCATTCGGGCCGTCGGGTCGTTCGACATCACGATGGCGCCGCTATCAAGCCATGTATGCTCACCTGTAATGAATCTCGGAACGCCGCACTCTTCACAGCGTGGCATGTCCGGCATCTGTGACTCCTCCCACCCGAACCGCCGCCACAAGATACTGCACAGCTAATTATCGGACTTTCCCAATAAACATAGAAGCATTTCAAGCACTCCGAACTCTAAATGCCGGCCTCTGGATAATCTGCTAAAATCACCTCTGAAAACCTGCGTTGGAGCGAGTCGCGCAGGTCTCGCCCCCGTAGCTCAGGGGATAGAGCAGTGGATTCCTAATCCATGCGCGCAGGTTCGAATCCTGCCGGGGGTACCACCTCCCTCCGAATCCCGGTCAAAGCTCTTCAAATCCGGCAAGGCGTTCGGGACCTCCACGGCGAAAGCATCTTGGGAGTATTAGTCCGACGTAAATGCCCTTATCAAGACCAGATACAGAGCAACACCGGAGACAACGACATCGTCGTCGAGATATCTTCGTGTGCCTGAGCCCGGGCCAATACAGCTTGACCCGGGTCTCTCCAGACCCGGGTCATCGAAAACTAAATATCGACCAACCAAATGAAAGGGGGACACTCGAGTGAGCAACTTGCCAGAGATCAAAGAGCGCCTGGATAACCTCACCAAACTGAGCATCGTGTTAAAAGACCAGTTCACGGGGCTGCAAAACCCTGAAGGTGAGGCCCTGAAGAAGAAGGCAAAAGCGCAGGGCACCCGCTTTGGAATCGGTGCGGGGATTTCCTTTTTCGGCGCCATGATCGCGGCCCTTGCCCTCCTGTACAGCCTGGCTGTCATCATCCTTCTAGTGAACATCGCCCTGGATAGACCATGGCTCTCCGCGCTCATCGTCGTCGGAGGTTTCCTGGTGATCGGTGGTGTTCTCCTTGGAATAGGAGCCGGCATTGCCAAGTCTTCCGCGAAGGAGCTCTCCAAGACGGCCGAGGACGTCAAGAAACAGCTCAAGGATATCAGCAACCAGGTCAAGTCCGAGGTCGACGAACTGCAGAAGCTGCTGAAGCAGGAAACTGACGAACGGCAGAAGCAGATGGCGGAGATGGTGACGTCCGCAAAGAAAGCGGCACCCGCCGCGGCACCTCTCGCCGCAGGCGCATATCTCGGATTCCGACTTATCAAGCGACGCTTCAAATCCCGCAAAGAACGACGAGCCATCCTCGAGGTCGTTCAACTATACGACGCCGTCAGAAACCAGTAGTAACGATCCCCCCTCCCCCTCGAGGGGGCCGGTCCGGGTGGGGGTGGCATCAACGGCCGCTCCTTGAATTGTGTCCTCTTCGCTCTTGAGCCGGGCCTCTGAAGGCCCGGCTCTCGAGTATCAGGAAGATGGCTTTCGGGCCAACCTACAGGTTCTTGTCCACCTTGAGCTTCTGGGCCTGCTGGTCGAGGTTGGCGGCGCTGTCGTTCAGCTTTGTGATTTCGTCCTGATACTGCTTCAGCACTGCTTCATTGCCTGTTGCATTGCTGGAGTTGTTCAGTGCAATCATCTGGTCGAAATAGTTGTTTGTCTTCTGGATGACCTGCTTTATCTTGTCCAGCGCTTCGATTTCGAGGCTTGCATACCTGGCGTAGTTATCGACGTCCTTGAGGCCTTTGATCTTCGCGTACTCGGCCTTGGCCTCGTCGATGATCCTGGGGAGATTGCCGGCTGCTGCCCTGGCCTTGGCGACATCCGCACTGAACTGAGCCGGGTCGCTAACTGCTGCTTGTACCGCGTTGATCTCGTTCTCCCACGGCTGCGCCGCGCTCTGGAACTTCTTGATTATCACATCTCCCGCATTCAGATATTGCTGAGCCTGCTTCGTGTCTGTCCCGCAGCCAGCCAATAAAGCAAGCATACTGGCGCCAATCATGACGGTTAGTATGACAATGATAAGCTTCTTCACGCTCATTCCTCCAGGCCACCGCATCTCGATCGCCCGCCTCGCACGCCAATTTTATCAGGTCTATCCGGGAGACTTAGAATGTGCCCATCAAAGAGGCAGTCATCCCTGGATTCCCAGCGCATAGATGAAGGCCGTCACTTTGTCGTCGGGCAGAGAGTAATGGTACGCGGTCAGGTTGAAGCTCACCGCTTTGCTGAAGCCGTATCGCTCGTAGAAATCCCAGGAGAGCTTGGTGTCGGTGCAGACTGTTGTCTTGTTATAGCCGAGCGACCTGGATTGGTCGACCCATGCGTCCATCATTACCCTGCCGATACCCCCCCTGTAATCTTTCTGGCTGGTGAGGATCAGGGTTTCCGTACTCGGGCGCATCGGGTGACGGTAAACGAACGGCGAGTAGCCTATCAGCAAGCGCTTCACGTGCGCGCGGGCGAATGGCGTTGCCTTGCCCCGGCACGAGCCAAGGAACCAGCGCCACAGGTACGAGTTGAGGAGGCGCACCTGTCGTATCGTATCCCGTGTCTCGAACGGCAGTGCCCCGACGAGAAAGCCGCGCGCCTCGTCGTCGGCTTCGGCGACATAGGTCGTCACTCCCATCTTGTGGGCGGTCAGTATGAGGTCTTCAACCATCGATTTGTCAGCATGGTCAATTATCGGCCAGAGTATGTGGTGGAATCCGTCAACGAAGGCTTTGTAGGCCCCTTCCAGGTCCCGCTCCGGCTCGAACTCTCTTACCAGGTACCGATCGAGTGCGCTCATCGAACCCCCTTCCCGCACCGCCCGCAGCCCGAGCGCGGGCAGGCACCGCCAGTCGCAGGCGCATTCTACTACAGGTGAGGCAAGGCTGGTATCCACGCACGAGGCGGCGCCGTGATATGGGGGGGGTCAGGGTGGGGGTGGCGCTAGAGCCAGCTTACTGCGTGCTGAATCTGCTGACAGTGATGGTCACATGGCCTTTTGAAGGCATGTTCTCTTCGACAGAGATGTTGCCGTGGAAGCTGGAGCTGTCGACGACGAAAGAGGCTCCCTTGCCGGACTCTATTACGGTCTCGGAGTAGGTCGCTCCGGGTACCTGCTTCCTGTAATACCCTACAACCTTGTCGAAGCCGTCCCCCGTGGTCATTTTGTAGACGCCGGTGTACGCCTGCTCGGGTTTGGTACCCGGATAGATCGGAACCCCGAGAGTCTGCTCCGTGACATTACTTGACGAAGAACCCGAAGTCGTTGCGGGCGTTTTGGATAAGCTGGGATTCGTACCCGTACCAGTAGTGTTCTTGGAGCCGCCACATCCCGCGCTTACAGCCAGGCCTACGGTCAGCAGAATTGATGTTGCGATAAGGACCGCCGGCGCGCGCTTTTTCATTACTCCTCCCCACATGAGGTGATCACGTTCGCATTCCCTCGTCAGTATTCGTAGTTTAACCCACAAGGGTATGTTCGAGGCATCAGCCCGCCGGTCGCCAACCACTCCCCCGGGTGGCTGATTTTTCCCACGCATCCGCCGCTAACGCTCTATTTCAAAGACACACTTTGGCGCGCCCATCGCTTTGCACTCGACCTCGCGGGCGCGAAGCTCCCGGCCGCTTATGGCGCTGGTGTACCCGGCTACTATACCGGTGTAGAGATGGCAGACGGGTTTGTCTGACGGCCCGAGCCACTCCGCTTCCTGGGAGTTGGTGAGCGTGACGCGCATCGGCTGCGACCTGACACCCTCGAAGTCCAGGTGGCCCCAGCCTCCCTCGTCCGTGATGAGCCGCGACACCATGTTCATGACCTTTATAAAGAAGCCGGCCAGCAGCGGGTCTTTATGCACGTCGTCTACGATGGTGCTGTTCTTGATCAGTGGCACCAGCAGGCCCGGCGCCCATTTGCCACCCTCGAGGGACGTCCCGACCTCCCACCGGCAGAGGTTGTAGCCGAGCTCGTAGAGCGCTTCCTTCGTCTCTTCCTCACCCAGCCGGCTCTCGAGCACCTTGTGCATCTGCTCGACGACCTTGGACCCGAACATTATCTCTTCGACCCCGCCGATACCTATGCGCCCCCGGTCCAGGTCGACGTCGTGTATCTCGAAGGCGGTGCTTCCCATGAATGCCCTTGGCAGAACCATCAAATGCCTGGAAAGGATCGGAATCCTGGAGGCCGGCCTCAGGACCAGCTTCATAAAGAGCTTGTGATTCTCTAGAAACTCCATGCCTGACAGCAGGACTTTGATCTGAATTCTCTTAAACATCCTGGTTCCTCCCCGTCCATTATTTCCTGGCGAATGCTTTGAAGAACGTGTAGCAGAAAGTGCCGTCGGGGTCGGCGGCGCGGTAGAGGTCGCGGACCCCGCGGTCAAAGTCGTCGGGCGTGGCCAGCGCCGCTGCGATGGCCTGGTCGCGGGCACCTTCAACCATGGCGTTGAACGTCTTGCGGGTAAAACCATCGACCATCTCGGGCCTGCTGGCATCCGCGTAGACGAACCGCGGGCTGACCGTTACATCCTTGAAGCCTGCCTGCTGCAGGAGAGGAAAGAGACGACGGCCGATGAGTGAATCGCCGCCGAGGCTTGCCTGGACTTCGATCAGGCATTGAATCGCCGCCCGCGCGTATTCGCTGTCCGGGTGGAAGAACGCGGAGCCGTGGTCTCCTTCTATCACGGTAAGGGTCCCGCCGGGTTTGAGGACGTCCTTCAGGTGACCGAGTGCTTCGACAGGCTCGGCAAGGTGCTCCAAAAGGAAGCAGATAAAGATGTCGTCGAAACTCTCCGCTTCGAATGGAAGAGCGAAGATGTCGGCCTCGAGGAGGGTCACGTTCCCTACGCCATGCTCCAGAAGGAGTCTGCTTGCGTCCGCGATAGACGATGCGTTTATGTCAACTGACGTGATTTCCGCCTCGGGGCTGTGGCTGGCGAGGATGATTGTCTGAGCTCCGACCCCGCAACCGGCTTCGAGCACCATGCGACCGGCCGCGTAGCGCGTGTCGTGGTGCAGCAGTTCGGCAAGCGTGCCAGCCTGATCGTGCAGCCTTTCGGACTCCCACTGTGAGTATCCGTGTACGTATTTGTCGTCTCTCATAGGTCGCTTTCCGCCATATCGCTCAAGTGGCCTGGATTCAGATTCTAGATGTTGGCCGCGCGGCATGCCAGCTCCCCCCTCCCCCTTGAGGGGAGGGTCAGGGTGGGGGTGGCGTTAAGCGAAGATGGGGTCAGCGAAGATGGGGTCAGGTCTTTTATTGTTTGCTATTATCCTCTGCTCAAGATAGACGTAGTAGCAAACAATAAAAGACCTGACCCCATCTTCGCTCGAGATCGCTTAATGATGGAAAGCCGACGAGGTCGTGCTGTCATGGACCGGCGCGGGTTGCTTCTCCAACCGGGGTAGCTCCGACTTCAAGTCTTCCAGCAGCATCTCGGACATGTCCGCGTTGAAGTCATGCCTGATGACCACACGCAGGGCCGCGAGGTCTTCCCGGTTCTTGGGGAAGGTGTAAGCGGGCACCAGCCAGCTGTGCTCGCGTAGAGCCCTCGACACATCGAAGACCGTGTAGTTCTTTATGTCATCCTTGAGCTTGAACGCAAACACCGGCAGCTCGTCTCCCTTCGTGAGCAGCTCGAACGGTCCGAGCTCCCCGATGTGCTTCGCGAGGTTGGTGGCAACCTTCCGTGAGTAGCCATGGACGCGCTTGTAACCGGCGAACCCGAGGTGCAGGAACACGTAGTACTGGGCCGCGACCTGGGCGCCGGGGCGCGAGAAATTCAGGGCGAACGTGGGCATGTTATCGCCCAGGTAATTGACCCAGAAGATAAGGTCCTCGGGAAGCGCGTCGGCGTCCCGCCATATTATCCAGCCGACGCCCGGGTACACCAGGCCGTATTTGTGTCCCGACGTGTTTATGGATGCCACGCGCGGGAGACGGAAATCCCAGACCAGGTCCGGGTCGAGGAACGGCGCGACCATCGCGCCCGAAGCCCCGTCCACGTGCACGGGTATGTCCAAACCCTTCTTCGCTTGCAGGTCGTCGAGCGCCTCGCATATCTCCATTACCGGCTCGTATGAGCCGTCGAACGTCGAGCCGAGGATCGCCACCACGCCGATTGTGTTCTCGTCGCACAGCTTGGCCGCTTCTTCCGCGGAGATGTGGTA
>Ga0182021_10000560_pt1 | contig 40231 bp, 34 predicted proteins | sample 612E3MmetaG_FD_120493 | JGI IMG/M metagenome (GOLD analysis project Ga0182021, IMG submission 120493) | Permafrost microbial communities from Stordalen Mire, Sweden - 612E3M metaG (Illumina Assembly) | ecosystem: Environmental > Terrestrial > Soil > Wetlands > Permafrost | place: Sweden...
GCGCGTGGTGGACGCCACCGACGCGGTCCGGCGGCGCTTCGGCGACCGGGCCGTCACGCGCGCGAGTTTGCTCCATCGCCCGATGCCCTCGCCCTTCGAGCGCGATCCGGCCTCCGCCGTCGAAGGTCGTGTCGGGATCCCGAGGATCGAGGACGACATCGAATAGGCCCTCGGGATCGAGCCAGCCGCGGGATCGAGCCAGCCGCGGGCGAGGCTCGGGCGGCCCCGGCCGCGCATTCAAGGCCCGAGCCGCAACCTCGCGAGCAATCGAACGCACGTCCGCTTTCCAGTGACACGCTAGGTGTCACACCCGACGGGCACGATCGTGGGGTCAATGAAAGCGCCGAGCACCCAGCCTTGACATCGAACGTTTGTTCGACTAGTCTGCGAAGCGCAATAGAACGTCCGTTCTTCCGCTCAAGTGCCCGTGAGCGAACGACGGCCCGCCAAAGCGAAGAGGAGTCCGCGATGGCCATCGTCCGCATGGATCCCGTCAACGTCCGCGTCCGAGCCGATTGGCTGGACGGCACTCCGCGCGAGATCACCTGGGGCGAGGTACGCCTGCCGGTCACGCGCCTCACCGCGGTGCGCAGCGAGACTTCGGCCTTTCGCGCTGCCGTCGGGCCCCGCACGTACTTCGAAGTCGAGACGCCGGGAATCAAGCTCGCGCTCTGCTACACCCATCGATCGCACCGCTGGACGGTCGACGGTGTAGACGATGGGGTCAGTCTGGCCTCAATGCCCGGCCGGCCGAATCTGCCACCGACTGACGGAATCTGCCACTGACTAACGGGAATGGTGGTTTGTTCCCTACAATCGACGTATGGAACAGAAGCGGAAGACCGTCTCGTTCGCAGATCTGACCGTTGGCCAGTTTGTAGAGCGCCTTTCCTCGGCCGAACCCGTTCCCGGAGGAGGAGCGGCTTCCGCCCTGGCGGCGGCGCTGGGCGCGGGTCTCGTTTCCATGGTCGCGGGCCTCTCGATGGGCCGGCCCAAGTACTCGGCGTATGAGGCGACTCTGGTTCGGGCCGATGCCACGGGCAAGGAGCTCGCGGCCGAGTTGCTGACAATTGCCGACCGAGACGCGGCCGCGTATGCGGGCTATTCCGCGGCGCTCAAGCTGCCGCGGAACACGGAACAGCAGATGGAGGCGCGGCTCGCGGCAATTCGAGCGGCGGCGCGGCTGGCGTCGGATGCGCCCTGGGACTGCGTTCGCGCGTGCCGGCGGTTGGCTGAGATCGCCGAGGCGCTCGCCGGGCGGAGCAACGTCAACGCCTCGAGCGATGTTCTGGTGGCGGCGCTGCTCGCCGAAGCCGGCGCGCGTGGAGCGGCTGAGAACGTGCGGATCAACCTTCCTTCCACGGGCGACGAAGAATTCTCGCGGACGATGAGCGACCAGGTCGACGAAGCCCTCCACGACATTTCGGCGCTGGCGTCTCGAACCAGGGAGATCGTCCTGTCCGAACGGGCTGTGGATCCGGAGGAAGAGTGAGCGACCGCCCAGACCGGACGACCGTCGCGACCGAACTCGCCGCGACCGCGCCAACCGCCGCCGCGTCGGCGACCGCGACCGCCGCCGGGGCCGCCGCTGCCGCGACCGCGGGCCCGCGCCTCCTGGCGGGCAGCCCTATCGCGGCCGAGATTCGCGCGGGCCTCGTCACGGACTTCGCCGCGTTCAAAGAGCGCTGGGGCTACGTGCCCACGCTCGCGATCGTGCTCGTCGGCGCGGACGCGCCTTCGGCCGTTTACCTCCAGCAGATCCTTCGAACGTGCGAGAAGGTCGGCGTCCAGGGGCGGCTCGTCGAGATCGGCTCTGATGCCACCGCGGATGCTCTCTGCAACGAGATCGAGCGCCTGAACGCCGATCCGGCCGTGGCCGGGATCATCGTCCAGATGCCTCTCCCGGCCGGTATCCCGCTCCGGACCGTCATCGACTCGATCGACCCGGCCAAGGACATCGACGGCATCCACCCCCGCAACGCCGGCCTGCTCTCGCTCGGCTACGACGGCTTCCTGCCGGCGACGGCCCAGGCCTCGGTCGAGATCCTGAAGCGTTCGGGAATCGAAATTGCCGGCAAGCGCGTGGTCGTCGTCGGCCGCTCGAATGTGGTCGGCAAGCCGGCCGCGCTGCTGCTCCTGCGCGAGCACGGCACGGTCAGCCTCCTCCACTCGAAGACCCGCGACCTGGGTCGCCACACCCGCGACGCGGAGATCCTGGTCGTCGCCGCCGGCAAGGCGGGACTGATCACCGGCGCGATGCTCTCGCCGGGGGTCGTGGTGGTGGACGTCGGCATCAACGTCGTGCCGGACGGGCAGGGCGCGGAGCGGCTCGTAGGCGACGTGGACTTCGAATCCGCGAAGGGCGTCGTCTCGGCGATCACGCCGGTGCCGGGCGGCGTCGGGCCGCTGACGAACGCGCTCCTGCTGACGCATCTCCTGCGGGCGGCCACGGATCAGGCGGAGCGGGGAGCGGCCGCATCTGCGGGCGGCGCGCCCGCGGCGAAGGGCGCGAGCCGATGACCGCCAACCCGATGCCCAACAGCCTCGAGATCGCCCGGTCCGTGACCCCGCGGCCGATCATGGAGCTCGCCCGCGAGCTCGGCCTCCACGATGAGGAAGTCGAGCTGTACGGGCCGTACAAGGCCAAGATCAGCCTGGCCGGCATCACGCGGCTGGAGGCGGACTCGGCGGCGAAGGGCAAGCACGGCAAGTACGTCGTCGTCACGGCCATCACGCCGACGCCGCTGGGCGAAGGCAAGACGACCACCAGTATCGGGCTGGTCCAGGGTCTCAACCGGATCGGCCATCGAGCGGCGGTCTGCATTCGCCAGCCTTCGCTGGGCCCGGTCTTCGGGATCAAGGGCGGCGCCGCGGGCGGCGGCTACAGCCAGGTGATCCCGATGGAGGACTTCAACCTCCACCTGACCGGCGACAATCACGCGGTCGGCGCCGCCCACAACCTGCTCGCCGCCTTCGTCGACAATTCCTTGACCCACAACAACCCGCTCGGCATCGACCCGCTGGGCGTGCTCTGGCCGCGAGTCGTCGACATCTCCGATCGCGCGGTTCGCAAGGCGATCATCGGCCTGGGCGGCCGCGAGAACGGCTACCCGCGCGAGACCGAATGGCAGATCACCGTGGCTTCGGAAGTCATGGCCGTCCTGGCCCTCGCCTCGGACCTGCAGGATCTGCGCCGCCGCCTCGGCCGGATGGTCGTCGCGACCAGCTTCGACGGCAGGCGCATCACCGCCGAAGACCTCAAGTGCGCCGGCGCGATGACCGTCCTGCTGCTCGACGCGATCAAGCCCAACCTGCTCCAGACCCTCGAAGGCGGGCCGGCGTTCGTCCACTGTGGCCCATTCGCGAACATTGCCCACGGCAACAACAGCGTCCTGGCCGATCGCCTGGCGCTGGCGACGTGCGAGATCGCCTGCACGGAGGCCGGCTTCGGGGCGGACATGGGCGCCGAGAAGTTCTTCGACATCAAGTGCCGCCAGAGCGGGCTGCGGCCGGACGCGGCAGTGATGGTAGCCACCGTCCGCGCCCTCAAGATGCACGGCGGCGTCGGCCGGATCGTGGCGGGCAGGCCGCTGGACCCGGCGCTCGGGGTGGAAAACGTGGCGGCGGTCCGCAAGGGCTCGGCCAACCTCGCCGCCCAGATCGAGAACGTGCGTGTCTTCAACGTGCCGGTCGTCGTGGCGATCAACCACTTCCCCGGCGATACGGAAGCGGAAGTGACCGCGATCAGGGAGGTGGCTCTGGCCGCCGGCGCACGCGACGTGGTGGTGAGCCGCCACTTCGCCGAGGGCGGCGCCGGGGCTGAAGACCTGGCGCGGGCGGTCTGGTCGGCTGCGGAGGAAGGGGCGCCGGACTTCCGGCTGCTATACCCGGACGACCTGCCACTGCGCGAAAAGATCGAGGCGGTCGCGGTCCGCATCTACGGCGCCCGCGGCGTGGACGAGCTGCCGGCCGCCACCAAGGCCCTCAAGCTGTACGAGGAGCTGGGTTTCGGCAACCTGCCGGTCTGCATGGCCAAGACGCATCTCTCGCTCAGCCACGACCCGGGACTCAAGGGCCGACCTACCGGCTTCCGCGTCCCCATCCGCGAGGTCCGTCTCTCGGCCGGGGCGGGCTTCGTCACGCCGCTTCTCGGCGAGATGCGCACCATGCCCGGACTGCCCTCGCATCCGGCCGGCGAATCGATCGACATCGACGCCGACGGCAACATCGTCGGGCTGTTCTAGCCCGCCTCCAACGCCGCCGAGCCGAACCGCCTTCGTTTGCTCCGCGCTAAAGCGGTGGCTGAGCGCTGCGCAAACGAATTCGCTTCGCCTCATCGTCGGCCCCGACGGGTCGGGCAGATTCAGAGCTTCGAGTAGACCAACGCAACTCGGTGGGGGGCCACGAGCCGCGCAACCTCGTCGACCAACCTCTGGCTGAGGTACGGGGGCCAGTTCCAGAACTGAAAACCCAGGTAGCCGAAGGCGAAGCTATGACCAAACGTCCATTCGGTGACGGAGAAAGAGTCATGGCACGTCGGGCATTCCATCAAGGCTGGGCCAGTTGCGTCGAACCACTCCCCTGCCAGGGCAAGCCAGCCTTCGGGCGGCGTGTGGGCGTGACCGTGGGGGCATTCGGCTTTGTAGTCCGTGCTGACGGACCAGAAGACCGTCTTCTTGGTAATCAGTTCGAGACCATTGACTTTCATCCGCCGAGTGTCCTGACCGTCGTCGCGTGGATCCAGCCAGTTCTCCATCTGACAGCCGGGCGCATAACCCATATCGTCGAGCCCGAGGACGCACGCGGTCGGCGTGGCCTCCACGATCTGTTCGACCTTCAGCCACTCGAGAACTCGGTCGGCGAGAAACACCGCTTGCGGCTCGCTCGCATCACGGTCAACTACCACCTGGAAGAAGTTGCTCACACAGGCAAGGTTACCGACATGTCAACGGCGTCGTTGGCGCCAGCATCCCATAGACTCTGCTCGTGCTCACCCTGATTCTCACCCGACACGGCCAGGCCGCGGCAGGCGACGTAATGCTCGGCGGGCAGCTGGACGTGCCGCTGCTGCCCACGGGGCGCGATGAGGCCGAAGCGCTGGCGCTCCGGCTTTCGGGCGTTCGAATCGATCGCATCGTTTCGAGCCCGATGCTGCGGGCGCTCGAGACAGCCCAGACGATCGCGACCGGACGGCCGGTCGAGGTCGACGAGCGGCTGCGCGAACTCGACTACGGACGGTGGGAGGGCCTGACTTACGCGGAGGTCGACGCCCACGATCCGGAGCTGCGGGCTCGCTGGGAGCACGATCCGGCGGCGACGCACTCCCCCGGCGGCGAATCGGGCGACGATGTGGCGGCCCGGGCGCTCAACTTCCTGGTGGACCTGATCGAGGCCGAGGAATCGGCGGCGGACGACGCGCCCGACGCGACCGGCGTTGCCGGCGCCCGCGCGGCCCTCGTGTCCGGTACCCGAAATGGCCGGCATTCGCCCGATCCCGGCGGCTCGCGGTTGATCGTGTCCGAAGCCCAGGCCGAAGCCGAGGATGAGCGTCGCGCGCTCGTCGTCGCCCACGGGACCTTCAACCGCATCCTGCTGTGCGTCGCGCTGGGGATTCCGGTCCGCGACTACCGTCGCCGCTTCCTCCAGGATCGTGTCAATCTGACCGTCCTGCGCTACGGGCGGGGTGATCCGCCCGACGGCGCCCAGCTGATCCTCGCCAACGACGTGGGCCACCTCCGATCCCCGGGCGAGGCGCCCTGGGGCTAGGCCGATCGGGGACGCCGCCCGCGCCGCGGCCCGCGAGTCCGCGATAGCCGCCCGCGCCGTCGCCGCCATGGCACCCCGGCGGTGCCCTGCGCGATCAGGCATCGAGTGCGAGACTGGGCTTTGGGACGGCCACGATCGGCCGCATGGAGGATCTGACTCAGGTGTTTCGCGCAGCGACGGCCTACATCATGCTGTACGCCGCCGTCGGAGCCTACTCGCCATTCCTGCAGCAGTACTACCAGAGCCTGGGCATCCCGCTCGCGGAGATCGGGCTGCTGCTGGCCTTCACTTCGGCCATGGCGCTGGCCGCGGCGCCGGTCTGGGGTGCCATCCACGACCACGTCCCGGGCTCGAGGTTGCTGATCCCGTTCGCGGCGACGATCGGCACAACGGGCGCCGTAGGTCTCGCATTCGCGGGCCCGACGCCCCTCCTGGTCGTGGCGGCCGCCACCTGGGCGGTCGGCATGGCCGGCATGAGCCCGATGATGGACGTCCGCGTCCTGTCGATGGTCGGCGCGAACCGGACCCGCTATGGCTGGATACGGGCCTGTGGCTCGGCCAGCTTCATGGTCTGGGCGCCGATCGTCGGGTTTCTGGTCGATCGCGGCGGCGCCGCCGCGCTGTTCCTGGTCATGATCCCGGCCCTCGTGCTGGCCGGCGTCTCCTCGATCGCCCTGCCTCCCCGGCCCGACTCCGTCCGCGCGCCGAGCATTCGCAAGGCGCCGGGAACGGTGCTGCGTCACCGGCCGATCGCTCTGTTCCTGATCGGCTCAACGGTCGGCTGGGTGGCGCTCTCCGCCCAGAACTCCTTCTTCTCGATCTACCTCCGGAGCCTGGGCGCGCCGAGCAGCATGGTGGGCTGGACATGGGCAATCGCCGCGCTGATGGAGGTGCCGGCGATGTTCCTGTTCCCGTGGCTGGCCCGACGGTTCGGGGTTGAGCGGCTGATCGTGGCTGGGGCTGCGATCGTCGTCCTGCGCCTGATCGCCAACGTGACCTTCACGGACCCGACGATGCTCCTGGCCTGCGCGCTCGTGCAGGGGGCCGGCTTTGCCATGATGTTGATCGGGGCAGTGACCTTTGTCTCTATCCAGGCGCCGAAGGGGACGGCGGCCACCGCCCAGGGTCTCTTCAGCGCCATGACCGGCAGCCTGGCCGCGATCGTCGGCTCCGGTGTGGGCGGGCTGATCGCCGGAATGATCACGATTCGCGGTCTGTATGCCGTCACGGCCTGCGTCGGCGCCGCAGCCGTAGTGATGATCGCCATGGCAGTTCTGCCAGAAGCTCGAAGTCGGGCCGCCCAGCCTCCAGAAATCGTGGCGCCGCCGCTCGCTGCCGAGGTGCCCGTCCCGGAGGCACCTGCCCGGTAACTGGCCGACCTACAGGCCGAGCCGCCTGAGTCGGGTTCGAATCGTGTCCGCCACCGTTTGCGCCCCAAGGTTGGTGAAGTGCAGGCCGTCCGAGGTGTACTTGGGGTAGTAGACGCCGTTGGCGTTGGTGAGCGGTGCGTGGATGTCGACGTACGTGACCCGCTGAGAGTTGGCAAGGTTGATGATCGCCGTGTCGAGCGAATCGACTCGGGCCGCCATCGAGGTGTACGAGTCGGGCGGGACGAGCAGCATGATGACCGTGATCCCGTGTGCCTTAGCTCCAACGATGATCGCTCGCAGATTGGCGATCGTGACGCTGCCGCTGATGCCGAATCCCAGATCATTCGTTCCGCCAAGCACGAACAGGACGTTGGGTTTGTAGTCGTACACGTCTTTGGTGAGCCGGGCCCGCATCTGCGCGGTCGTGTTACCGGGCACGCCGGCGTTGTGGATCAGCCGGAGAGCCGGGTCTTCCGCATCGAGCCGCGTCGGCCATGGCGTGTCGGGCCACGCGGTCAGCGAGTCTCCGAGGGCCACGAAGGACCGAACGACCACCGGCTTTGGCGTCGCCTTTCGGGCGGGCGCCTTGGGCTTGGGCTTCGGAGCGGGAGTTGCCGTCGGCGACGCCGTCGGGTCGGGCGAGGCCGTGCCGTCCGGTTCGGGCGTGATGGTCGGCGTCGGGCTCGCATCGGCCGTGATGTCGCCGGCAACCATGCCGCCGCTCGGCGAAGGCGACATCGACCCGGCGCCCGCTATCTGGCCGGTGACGGAGAACAGCGACGCAACTACCAGCAACGTCAGCACGGCAGTCACCTCTCGCCGCCTCGGCTCCCTGGGGAGGAATCGTCGCCCAATTCGAGCCAGCGTCGCCGAGACGGGCGATCCCGCCGCGCCCGTGGAGCCGGCCGCGCCCCCGACGCCCCCGACGCCTGCGCCGCCCGTCGCCCACGCCGCGCCCCCGACGCCTGCGCCGCCCGAAGGACCTGCCAGATTCGCCGCGCCCGCGGCGCCCAGCCAGTCAAACGACGACTTGTGCGGAGGGCGCGCCATGTGTCTGGCCGACTCGGCCACGTGGTGCTGGTCCGGATGGGCCATCGGTCGCGGCGCGGCCGGTAGGAAGAAGATGGCGCGCAGCCAACCGGGAAGCCAGCGAGCGTGGCGAGCACCGGTCAGCGGATCGGTTGGGGCCGACTGCGCCTGCGCCGCCCGGTCTCGGACGGACCCTGCCGATGAGTCGCGGCCTCGAACGCCGCTCACGCCGCGAGACAGCTAATCGGTTCGTTCAGCATGGGGACCTGCTCCGTGCCGTCTATGGCCGACAACCCGGTCTTCCCCGGACGCCGCCCCCAGTCTGCCACGGATTGGGTCGATGGCGCACGCCGGGGCCCTCGATATGCGACGGACCACGGCCGAAACCCGGTCGCTCTCGGCCCGTGGCGAGCCCTTCTAGGATTCCTGCTCCGCGTGGCGCCAGCCGGGATGGCCGAGGCGCCACCACACGAAGGCGACCACGGCCACGACGCACGCGACCAGGATGAGCGTGTCGAACGGCCGCAGCGTGTCGCGGATCTCGGTCCAGTTCGAGCCCAGGACGGTGCCGGCGTAGACGAGCGCGATCGTCCACGGAATCGCGCCCAGGGTCGAATAGGCGAGGAATCGACCGATGGGCATGTGCGAGACGCCGGCGATGAAGCTGATGACGCTTCGGACGCCCGGCAGCAGGCGGCTGAAGAAGGCGGTCGGCGAACCCCAGCGGGCGAAGAAGCCTTCGGCCTGGTCGACCTCGTGCTTGCGGATGAGCAGGAACCGACCCCAGCGGTCGAGGAACGGCCGGCCGAGCTTCGCGCCCAGCAAATAGCCGAACAGCGAGCCGGTCGTGTTGGCGGCGACGCCGACCACTACGACGACCCAGAAGTTCCAGTGGCCGTGCGTCAACGGCTCGATCTGGGTCGGGTCGACGACCGCCCAGCCGGCCAGCGGCAGGATCAGTTCGGACGGAATTGGCAGCAGCGTCGACTCGATGACCATGGCGAAGAACACGCCCAGGTAGCCGACCGTCGCGTACAGGTGCTGAAGAAACGGAATGATGGATGTGTCCAGGACTGCGAGCACGAGGCCCTCGAATGCTTGGGTTTGCGTGGTCGCCGGTGACGCCGGGCGGAACGTTGGGCAGGATACCCGAGCCACCGTCCGGGCGTGCGGCCATGCCCGCCTGCCGCGAAAGACGGCGCGCCCCGTGCGCCGCACCGCCGGCTGGCCGCGCCGCGCCGCTCCGCCCGCCGCGCCGCTCCGCCCGCCGCGCCGCTCCACGCTGCCCGCCACGCCGGACGCGATCCTGCGCCGCGGCCGCTATCCTCAACGCTGTGAGCGACACGCCCAGGCCCCCCAACCCTGCGCCCCTGGGGCGCGGCCCCCACCGCCATCTGCCCGAGTCGCAGCACCTGCGCCAACCGCGCGCCGCCGGCGAAGAGATCGTGCTGACCGGCGCCGACCTGTCCATCGCCGACGTCGAGGCCGTCGCACGGGGCGGGCTGGCGGTTCGGCTTGGGGACGACGCGCGAGCCCGAATGATCGAGGCACGCGACGTGATCGAGCGTCTGGTCGCCGCGGGGGAGATCGTCTACGGCGTGACCACCGGCTTTGGGGACCTGGCCACGACCTTCGTCTCGCCCGCCGATTCGGCCCAGTTGCAGGAGAACCTGCTGCTCTCCCATGCCGTGGGCGTCGGCGAACCGCTGCCGCGGGACGTGGTCCGGGCGATGCTCGTGCTGCGCGCCAACACCCTGGCCCTGGGCCACTCGGGCTGCCGCCCTCTGCTCGCGGACAGACTGTGCGACCTGCTGCGGTTCGGCATCCACCCGGTCGTGCCGTCGCAGGGCTCGGTGGGAGCGTCGGGCGACCTGGCGCCGCTGGCGCATCTGGCGCTGCCGGTCATCGGCCTGGGCGAGGTCGAGGTCGGCGGTCGCGTCATGGCGGCTGCGCCCGCCCTCGCCGCGGCGGGCCTGGAGCCCGTCGTGCTCGGGGCCAAAGAGGGGCTGGCCCTCCTCAACGGCACCCAGATGATGAGCGCGATCGGGGCGCTGGTTGCCGCCGACGCGGATCGCCTGAGCCGCACCGCGAGCGTGGCCGCGGCGCTGAGCTGCGAGGCGCTGCTCGGCACGGACGTGGCCTACTCCGCCGCCTACCAGCTGGCGCGGCCGCACCCCGGCCAGATCGCCGTCGCCGCCGAGTTGCGCCGGCTGCTGCGCGACTCCACGCTGATGACCAGCCACCACGCCTCGGCCCACAAGATCCAGGACCCCTACTCGCTGCGCTGTGTGCCGCAGGTCCACGGCGCCGTCCGCGACGCGCTGGACTACCTGCGCGGCGTTCTGGACGTGGAGCTGAACTCCGCCACGGACAACCCGCTGGTCTTCCCGCAGGGCGGCGGCGCGGACGCCGACGCTCTCGCCACGGGCGGTGGGCTGGCCATCAGCGGCGGCAACTTCCACGGCGAGCCGGTGGCCCTCGCGCTCGACTTCGCCAAGCTCGCGATCTCGGAGCTGGGCGCGATCTCCGAGCGGCGGACCGCCCTCCTGCTGGACGGGCGACTCAACGGCGGCTTGCCGCCGTTTCTCGCATCGGGTAGCGGGCTCGACTCGGGGATGATGCTGCTCCAGTACACCGCGGCCGCGCTCGCGTCGGAGAACAAGGTGCTCGTCCACCCGGCCAGCGCGGATTCGATCCCGACTTCGGCGAACCAGGAAGACCATGTTTCGATGGGTTCGATCGCGGCTCGCCACGCTCTCGCGGTGGTCGCGAACGTGCAGCACATCCTGGCGATCGAGCTTCTGGTCGGCGCTCAGGCGCTCGACTTCCGCATGGCTCGATCGGTCGAGGCCGGCCTGAAGGTTCGTCCGGGGGCAGGAGTCGAGGAGGCGCACGCGCGGGTTCGAGCGGTCGTCCCGCACCTGGACCGGGATCGGCGCCAGACGCCCGACATCGAGGCGGCGGTGAAGCTCATCCGCGAAGGCGCCCTGGTCGACCTGGTCGCCGAGTAGCGCCGGCCTCCCCGACGGGACCTAAGCCAGCAGGGCCTGCCGCTTCTGACCGGAGCAACGATCGATCGCCCGGCGAACGCGGACGGCGTCCGCCAGACCGGCTCGCTGCAGCGCCCACAGGGCCGGCAGCAGGCGCGGGTCGCGTGCTTCGGCGGCGGCGTCCAACTCGAGACCGACGACGGTCGGCGACTCGAGAGCCCGGATCAGATGTGGCACGGCCCGCGGGTCGCGCCGGACCGCCAGGCCGAAGAGCGCCTCGGCGCGCGTGGTGTGCTGGGAGTCGTCGGCCCGCGCCAGCAACGCCGCCCGCACGTCCGGTCCATCGTCGCTCGAGAGCGTGCCCAGCCCGAAGGTGGCCCAGTCGCGCACCTCGGGTTCCGAGTCGCCGGAGAGCTTGATGAGCGCGAACCGCACGTCGCGGCTCAGCGGCTGGGGGCTCAGGGTCGCGACGGCGAAGGCAACCGCGAGTCGAACGCCCGCGTCGGAATGTTCGGCCAGGGGCACGACTCGAACGAGCGCCTCCGCGGCGCCGACATGGCCGAGCGCCGCGACCATCGATGCCTGCGCGCAGGCATCGGTTTCGGAGGAGAGCGCCTCAAGCAGCGCGATCAGCGCGGCGGGACGGGCGCCCGCATCTACCCCAACCAGACGACCCACGATGTCTGCTCCGAGCGTTCGCTCGCGGGCCGTCGCGCCGCGCAGCAACCGCCGGCTCACTTCGAGGACGTCGTCAGGGCACTCGCCGATGATGCCGCCGATCAGCTCCCAGCGGCAGTCCTCATCGACGACAGCGAGCGCGGCCTCGACGCGGACGTCGAGTGTCCTCATGGAACACCTCGCACAATTTCGGCGACCATCTCCCGGCCGCACGACTTTTCGTTATGGCGGGACCTCGACCGCGGCCGTTCCCCTACCGCGTGAGACTTACCATAACGATCCTGCAACCCTGTGCAGCGGAGTCGCGCAGGAGGGAACGACGGGTACGCCAGATGGGCTGGCGGCGGAGTGAAGACCCGATCGAGTGGCTTGGGTCAACTCGTCAGGCCAATACTCCTCTGGACCACGAGCCTGGCCAGAGCCAGCAGTCGATCGCGGACGCCCGGCGTAGTCGGGGCGTCGATCTCGAAGCAGAGCTGGCCCTCGCACACGGCTATCCCGGCCATGCCGCCGGGGCCGTCGAGAACGGTGCCGGCCTTGTCGACTCCCGGAAGATCGGCCGTGGCATCGGGCGCCACGATGCCGGCGCCGGCGGTGATCTGCTGGTATGTCGGACCGGGATCGCCGACGCGGGCGTCGAACTCGACCCCGCCGGTCGCCCCCGAGTCGTCGGCGTAGATGCAGAAGTAGTTGCCGGAGTCGTCAAAGTTCTCCACGGTTGCAGCGGTGCCGGCGGTGCCGGCTGCGGTGAAGTCCCCGGCTCCGAGCAGGCCGCAGTAGTCGCCGCCTTTGGCGACGAGGCCGCCGATGGCCGCGCCGGTGCCGGTGGCCGGGACGCCGGACGAGCCCGTAGCGCCTTCGACCTCGCTCGAGGGGACCGCCGTGGCCGGCGCCGACGCCGAGCTGGGCGCCGAAATCGGCCCGGCCGTCTGCGACGAGGTCGCGCCGCCCGATCCGCAGGCCGCGGCGATCACGACCAGGACAGCCGCCGCCAGAAGCTGTCGATTCCCGAACATGTCTCCCTCCAGCCGGGCCCGTTGGTGCGACCAGCCGCCGCGCCCTAGCCGCCGAAACCTACCCCTCGCGCCGCAGTGAGCGCCGCGATCCGCCGATTCGACCCTCAGGCGGGACCGGGGCGGCCTGCGCTCTCGACGCTATCGTTCCTTCGCGCCGGGCCGAACCGTGGTCATCAGCAAGACCACCGCGGCGGCCGAGCAGGCGGCGCCGAACCAGAACGGGGCCGGCGGCGCGATGGCGCTCCAGAGGATGCCGGCGACGACGGAGGCGGGCAGGATCATGGCGCCCTGGACGGCGTTGAGGATGCCGAAGGCGGTCGCGCGCAGCTCCGTGGGGGCGAGGTCGGCCACGAGAGCCTTGCCGACGCCCTCGCTCAGCGCGTAGTAGGTGCCGTAGGCGACCCACAGCGGCACGACCCAGACGGCCTGCGTAGCGATCGCGAAACCGGCATAGCAGGCGGCGTACACGAGCCAGGCGAAGGCGATCAGGCCGCGCCGCCCGATCCGGTCCGAGAGCGCGCCGGCCGGCCACGCCACCACGGCGTTGGTCGCGTTGAAGGCGACGATCGTCAGCAGCAGCGCCAGCAGGGTGAGGCCCAGGTTCTGCGATCGAAGGGCGAGGAAGGCGTCGCTCGAGTTGCCCAGCGTGAAGAGCGCGTTGGCCAGCATGAAGAGCCAGAACGGGGCGGGGAAGCGGCGCCACTCGTCGGTGCTGCCGACGATCCGCCGAACGAGGCCGATCGAGACGGGGGCAGCCGAAGCTGGGGCGGCGGCCGAAACCGCGACGGTGGGAGCGCCTGATCCGGCAGCCGAGCTTCCGGCCGGAGCCCGGACGTCACGCACGCCGACGACGATCGTCGCGACGGCGAGCAAACCCGGCACCAGCGCCAACACCACCAGGACCCGAAACGCGTCGCCGGTGAGTCGCGTCGCGTCGCCCTCCATGAGCCATATGACCGCGGCCGCGACCAGCACGCCGGCAAAGGCGCCGGTCGTGTCCATCGCCCGATGCAGGCCGAAAGCCACGCCCCGGTTCTCAGGCGCCGTGGAATCGGCGATCAGCGCGTCGCGCGGCGATGTCCGGATCCCCTTCCCCAGCCGATCGCCCACGCGGCCGAGGAGAACGACCGGCCACACCGTCGCCACCAGATAGAGCAGCTTGGCCGCAACTGAGGTCCCGTAGCCGATCCCCACCAGCAACCGCCGCCGCCGCATCCGGTCCGAGAGTGCGCCGCTGATCAGCTTCAGGACCGAGGCCGTGCTCTCCGCCACTCCCTCGATCAGGCCGATCGCCGCGACCGGGGCCGCCAGCACGTTCAAGAGGAAGAGCGGGATGAGGTAAACCAACATTTCGCTCGAGATGTCCGTGAAGAGGCTGACGAAGCCCAGCGCCACGACGTTCCGCGTCACCCCGCGCGTCAGCGCCCGACGCCAGCGCGGCCCCGAGCCGGGAGTGGCGGGAGTCGAGGTTGCGGTCATGGATGGCAGTCTAGCCATCCACCGGCGGCCAGGCGGGATCGCGGCGCCGGCCCGGGCGCTGGGCCGCAGAAGCGACTCCTGGCCACCGGCGAGGCCCTCTGCCTTGCATCTGACGCACATGCGCGACGAACCTGGCCGAGAGAGCCCGGACGATCCGGCGTTTCGGTGCGCCGCCTGCAACCCTTGTGTCTGACGGCTTCGGCACCCGCGCCGCTCGGCCCGCGCCGCCCGGCCCGTGCCGCTCGGCCGGGCCCGCCGAGCCGCCGATCCGGCCTTGTGGCGTAAAGTTGGGCGGCCATGGCAAAGATCGAGATCGTGGACGTCACCGACGAAGCGCGCTTCGAGCTCATTCCGCCGTGCGCGGATGCGGCGTTCGACCATCGAACCTGCGACTACTGGGAGGACGCCGATCGGGGGTCGAAGACGAGCCGGCCGAGCTGGCTGCCCGTCGGCGCCGGTTCGGACTCGAGTTCGAGCAATCCGTTCGCCCCGCCGCCGAAGGCTTCGGCCAACCCGTTCGCGCCGGCCTTCTCTGCGCCGGCGCGCAACCCGTTCCTCGACGCGGGCGCCGATCCTCTGGCCGAAAACCCGTTCGCGCCGCGGCGCCCGGACCGCCCCAGGATCGCCTCCGAAGCGCCGCGCAAGCTGCAGCTGCTCGGTCGGGGGCTCGGCATCTTCGGCAGCTACGCCAAGGTGCTAGTCGTCGACGGAGAAGCGGTGGCCTACTGCCAGTTCGGGCCGCTGTCGGCGTACCCGCGTGCGCTCCGAACCCGGGAGCTCTACCCGAAGCTGCCCGACGCCCCGCTTCCGGCGGTGATCTCCTGCATCGCCACCACTCCGGCCGCCCGCGCAGACGGCTACGCCCTGCGCCTCGTGGCGGAGGTCTGCGCCGACCTGGCCGGCCGTGGCTTCGCCGCCGTCGAGGCCTATCCGGAGGCGCGGGCCGTCGCAAACGCGACGCCCGCCGCGGGGCCGCGGTTCTGGCTCCGGGCCGGCTTCGTCCTGGCCGTGGACGACGAACGCTATCCGGTCATGCGGAAGGAGCTCTAGGTGCGGCTTCGGATCGTCGGGCTACCCGGGGCGCTGCTCGCGCGGCTCGTGCGGCCACGGACGGGGCCGACGGCCGCGACGCTGGCAGCGCTGGCCGTCGTGACGGCCGTCAGCCTCTCCGGCTGCAGCTACAACGTCGTGGCCCAGACGCCGACGCCCGAGCCGACCGGAACGGGCGTCAGGCCGGGTATAGCGACCCAGGTCCCGATCGAGGCGACGCCGTGGCCGAACGGCACCATCGGGGCGGACGGCCTCCGTATCGATCCGAGCCTGATGAGCAACATCCCGTCGATCGTGGGCGGCAACCCGCTGGTCGAGTACGTGGAGGTGGAGAGCGCCGCCCTGGACGACTCGCACTACGCCGATGCGTTCAGCAGCTACTATGCGGCCCACCTGGGCGATATCACGGACCTGAATTGGGTCGAGGTGACCCTCGGCGCGCTCAAGCCCGACGCTCAATCGCAGGACTTCTACACGTCCTGGCGCGACGACTGGTTCAATGCCGCCTGCTCTCAGGCCGACGGCATCGGCTCGACCAGCCTGCAACAGATCAACGACTGGCAGGTCGACGTTGCGGTCTGCAACGGCGGAGTCGACGCGTACACCCTGGGCCTGGACAACGGCGTCCTCATCTCGATCGCGGATTTCGGCCCACGCCGCCTCGGCAAGGAGCTGATCCAGGGCATCAACTGATCGGCCCGGCCGGATGACGTTCTGACCGAACCGGAGCAGACTGGAGGCGAGCACCCGGGTAATGCCCCGGTAGCTCTCGGGAGGCTTTCGATGGCGATCGAGACGGGCGCCTCTGCCGGCGCCACCGGCCATTCGGGACCGCGGACCGTTCGCGCGCCGCGCGGGTCCAAGCGAACCTGCAAGGGTTGGGGGCAGGAAGCGGCGCTTCGAATGCTCATGAACAACCTCGACCCCGAGGTGGCCGAGCGCCCGGACGACCTCGTCGTCTACGGCGGCTCCGGCCGGGCCGCCCGAAGCTGGGACGCCTTCGACGCCATCGTTCGAGAGCTGCGCCGCCTGGAGAACGACGAGACCCTGCTCGTCCAGTCGGGCAAGCCGGTCGGCGTTTTCCGCACGCACGAATGGGCCCCCCGAGTCCTCATCGCCAATTCGAACCTGGTCGGCAAGTGGGCGAACTGGGACAATTTCCGCGAGCTCGAGCGGGCCGGCCTGACGATGTACGGCCAGATGACCGCCGGCTCGTGGATCTACATCGGGACGCAGGGAATTCTCCAGGGGACGTACGAGACGTTCGCCGAGCTGGCCCGCCAGCATTTCGGAGGCACGCTGCGGGGGCGAGTGACTCTGACGGCCGGCCTGGGCGGGATGGGCGGCGCGCAGCCGCTGGCCGTCACGATGAACCAGGGAGTGGCGCTGGTCATCGAGGTCGACGAGGCCCGGGCGCGGCGCCGACTCGACATCGGCTACGTCGACCGGCTGACCCACTCGCTCGACGAGGCGCTTGGCTGGGCGCGCGAGGCTGCCGCGGCTGGTCGGGCCGAATCGATCGCCCTGGTCGGCAACGCGGCCGAGGTCGAGCCGAAGCTGGTCCGCAGCGGTGAGCGCTTCGACGTCGTCACGGACCAGACCAGCGCCCACGACGCGCTGAACGGATACGTGCCGGCGGGAGTCTCAGTGGCGGCGGCCGACGAACTGCGCCACAGCGATCCCAACGAGTACATCCTCCGGTCCATGGCATCGATGGCCGAGCACGTTCGGGCGATGCTGGCGCTCCAGCAGTCCGGCGCCATCACCTTCGACTACGGCAACAACATCCGGGCCCAGGCGCAGCAAGCCGGGGTGGCCCGCGCCTTCGACTTCCCGGGGTTCGTGCCGGCGTTCATCAGGCCGCTGTTCTGCGAGGGCAAGGGCCCGTTCCGCTGGGCCGCGCTCTCCGGCGATCCGGCGGACATCCTGACCACGGATCGGACGATCCTGGAGCTGTTCCCCGAGAACGAATCGCTTCAGCGATGGATCGCGATGGCCCAGGCGCGGGTACCGTTCCAGGGCCTGCCGGCCCGGATCTGCTGGCTCGGCTACGGGGAGCGCGCCCGGGCCGGCGCCGCGTTCAACGAGCTTGTTCGAACCGGCGCCGTCTCGGCGCCGATCGTCATCGGCCGCGACCACCTAGACGCGGGTTCCGTGGCGTCGCCCAACCGCGAGACGGAGGCGATGCGCGACGGCTCCGACGCGATCGCCGACTGGCCTCTCCTCAACGCCCTGGTCAACACCTCCGCGGGCGCGAGCTGGGTGAGCATCCACCACGGTGGCGGAACGGGGATCGGGTACTCCCAGCATGCGGGTATGGTGGTCGTCGCCGACGGCACGGACCTCGCCGCGCAGAAGCTCGAGCGGGTCCTGACCGCGGACCCGGGCACGGGCGTGATCCGCCACGCCGACGCCGGCTACGAACGAGCGATCGAGGTGGCCAGGGAGCGCGGCATCCGCATCCCGATGCTCGAGGACTGACGTCGCGGCGGAGACTGCCGCACCGGCCGCGCCCGCCTCGGCCTCGGCGCCTCGTCCACGGCGCTCCGCCCAGGGCGCCCCGGCTTATGCGGTCGCCGCCCCGGCTTCCGCCGGCTCGGCCAGCCGCTCGACCGCGCCGGTCCCGTCGGCTGCGTCGATCGTGCCGGCCGCGCCGGTTCCTTCGGCCCCATCGCCGCTCCCTTCCTGCGGCATGTCATGCAGGGAGCGCAGCGGCGAGAAGAGCACCCACAGGGTCGAGCTGGACGATCCCACCGCGGCGATGATCAGCGCCACGCGGACCGGCAGCGCCGTTGCCATCAGCCCACCCATGATCGAGCCGATGGGGATCGTGCCCCACACGATGAAGCGCATCGTGGCGTTCATTCGGCTCTGCATCGCCAGCGGCGTGATCGATTGCCGCAGGCTGATCTGGGCCACGTTGTAGATGACCTGGCTGAAGCCGACCGCGAACCAGCCGACGAAGAGCGTGACCGCCGCCCACCCGAGCGAGGCGGGCGTCAGCGCCATGAGCAGGAAGGCCGGGGAGCTCAGGGCGGCCGAGACGATGATCGTCGGCCCTACCCCGAAGCTGCGCGGCAGGCTGTTCGAGGTCACCGCGCCGGCCAGGAAGCCAAAGCTCCCGAGGCCGATGACGGTTCCGTAGAAGGCCGGCGAGAAGGCCAGCTCGCGCCAGATCAGGACCGGGAAGACACCGAACAGCGCCGCCCCGAAGAGGTTGGAAGTGCCGGTGCAGCCCGCGATCGGCCGCAGGTACCGATTGCCCAGGACGTAGCGCAGGCCGCTGGCAATCTCGGTTCGAAGCGACGTTGGCCGGCCGTTCTCGTCGAGGACACGCTCCGGTCTGGGTTCGCGCTTCTTGATGGCGCTGATCAGGCCTCCGGAGACGAAGAAGCTGAGCGCGTCGACGACGAGAGCGAAAGGCGCTGCGACCACCGCCAGCACGTTGCCTGCCAGAGTGGGGCCGCCGATCTGCGCCACCGAGTAGCTGAGCTGCAGCCGCGCGTTCCCTTCGACCAGGTCTTCGCGCTCGAGCAGGCCGGGCAGGAACGACTGGTCCGCCACGTCGAAGAAGGCGGTGAAGGTGCCGGTGACAAAGGCGACGACGAAGAGCTGCCAGATCGCCAGACTGCCGGCCACGTAGAAAACCGGAACGCTCATGAGCACCACGCCCCGGCCGATGTCGGCGGCCACTAGCACGGGACGGCGGCGAACGCGATCGAGCCACGCCCCCGCCGGAAGGGTGAACAGCAGAAACGGCAGCATCTCGACGGCGGCCAGCACGGAAACCTCGAACACGCTGGCGTGAAGCATGGTGAGCGCGATGAACGGCACCGCGATCAGGGTGACCTGGCTGCCGAGGACGCTCACCGTTGCGGCGGCCCACAGTCTGCGAAAGTCGCCGTGACGCCAGAGTGACGGGCGCGCTACCCCTAACATGGCTGTTCCATATAGCGCGGCATCGTATCCACTGCCCTTGTCGCCGGCATTAGGCGACCCGTCGCATTCAAGCTGTGCCACGATAGGCATCGGTTACACGGGCGGGCAGTTACTGTCGAATCGGAGGATGCGTGACCAGGCTCGTCGAATCGGTCCCCAACTTCAGCGAAGGCCGGCGGCCCGGGGTCGTCGACAAGCTGTGCGCGGCGGTCGAGAGCGTGCCCGGCGCGTGCCTGCTCGACCGCACCAGCGACGCCAGCCATAACCGCAGCGTGCTGACGATCGCCGGCGAGGCGGCCCCAATGCTCGAGGCGCTCGAGCGTGCTTTTGCCGTCGCCGTCGCCGAGATCGACATGGAGAAGCACGCCGGGGAGCACCCTCGCATCGGGGCCGTCGACGTTGTCCCGTTCGTGCCTCTGGGCGACACGAAGATGTCCGAGTGCGTGGATCTGGCGCGGGCGTTCGGGTCGCGCGTGGCCGATCGCTTCTCGGTCCCCGTCTACCTCTACGGCGAGGCGGCCTCCGATCCGACGCGCCAACGGCTGGCGGATGTGCGGCGCGGCCAGTATGAGGGGCTCAAGACCCACATCGGCGAGCCCGGTCGCGAGCCGGACTTCGGGCCCTCGAAGATGCACCCGAGTGCGGGAGCGGTTGCCGTTGGGGCGCGGCCTTTCTTGATCGCGTACAACATCAACCTCGCGAGCGAGGACGTGGATCTGGCGAAGCGGATCGCGCGCCGGATCCGCGAATCGAGCGGTGGACTGCCGCGGGTACAGGCGAACGGTTTCTGGATCGAGGAGATCGGGCGGGCCCAGGTGTCGATGAATCTGCTCGACTTCCGGACCACGTCGCTGTGGCTCGTCTGGGAGGCCGTTCGGGCGGAAGCCGCCGAGGACGACGTCGAGCTGGCCGAATCCGAGCTGATCGGGCTGGCGCCGCTGGCGTCGCTGCTCGATGTGGCCACCCATGCGGGCATCCCCGCGGACCGACCCACGGCCGAACGGCTGGCCGGCGCGGCCGACTTCCTGAAGCTGCGCGACTTCTCGCCGCTGCAAGCCCTGGAGCTGCGCCTGGACGCGGTTCGCGGCACATCGGCGGAGTGAGCGCGCGATGACCGGTCTGCTGGTCGAAGGGGCGAGCGGCATCGCCACGCTGGCCGGGGGTCTGCGGCGCGGTGGCGCACAGGGGGACGCCGCGGTGGTTTCCGGGGGAGCGCTCGCGGTCGCGTGCTGGGGAGGCGTGGTCCTTGCCGCCGGCGCGGCCGACGATGTCAGCCGCCAGCTTGCGTCCAGGGGGCTCCCGATCAACGCCTTCCGCCGTTTCGACGCCCGCGGCGGTCTCATCACGCCGGGCCTCGTAGACGCCCACACGCATCTGCTCTTCGCCGGCACGCGCGAGGGAGAGTGGCAGCTCCGAGTTCGCGGCGCCGGATACTTGGAGGTTCTGGCCGCGGGCGGCGGGATCCTGTCCACGGTGGCGGCGACCCGCGCCGCGTCCGATGCGGAGCTGCTGGCCGGGGGCCGGACCCGCCTCGCCCAGATGTTGGCCAATGGAACCACCACGGCAGAGGCCAAGTCCGGCTACGGCCTGGACGTGACCACGGAGCTGCGGCTGCTGGAGCTTGTCGGTCGGCTTGGCCGTGAGGGCCCGATCGAGTTGGTGCCGACTTTCCTTGGCGCCCACGCGGTTCCGGCGGAATTCCGCGACCGCCCCGGGGCCGCCGCCGCGGCGCCGGTTGCCGCCGGCCCCGCAGGCACGGACGGCTCCGACGCGTACGTCGCCCAGGTCGTCGACGAGCAGCTGCCGGCCGTGGTCCGCCAGGGTATCGCCCGCTTCTGCGATGTCTTCTGCGAGCAGGGCGTCTTCTCCGCCGACCAGAGCCGCCGCATCCTGCGCGCCGCCGCCGGCCTCGGGCTGGGGCTTCGCATCCACGCGGACGAGCTGGCCCCGTCGGGCGGCGCCGAGCTGGCCGCGGAGCTTGGCTGCGTCTCCGCGGATCACCTCGCGGCGGCGTCGGAGGAGGGGGTCGCGGCGCTGGCGCGGGCCGCCGAAGCGGGCACTCCCGCGGTTGCGACGCTGCTCCCGGCCACGAGCTGGTTCCTGGGCAAGGGCCATTTCGCTCCGGCCCGCCGCTTCATCGACGCCGGGATTCCCGTTGCCCTCGCCACGGACCTGAACCCGGGCACGAGCCCGACGCTCAGCCTGCCGCTGGTGATGTCGATCGCCTGCGTGGAGATGGGCCTGACGCCGGCCGAGGCGCTGGCGGCTGTCACGATCAACGCCGCGCACTCACTTGGCCTGGGCGCGCAGATCGGCTCGATCGAGCCCGGCAAGCAGGCCGACCTCGTCGTCTGGAATGTGCCGACCCTCGAACAGATCCCCTACTGGCTAGGCGCCCATCTCGCCCGCACCGTCATCAAGCGCGGCGTCATCGTCTCCGAGCGTGGCTGATCGAACGGCGCCGCGCTGCCGGCCGGGCGGCCGGCAGCCGCTTCCTGCGCCGCTCGGCTAGACCTTGCCGCGCTGCTCCAGCAGGACCGTGGTCACTTCCGCGGGCAGCGCCGAGGGCATGAGTACCAGCTTCGACTGCAGAGCCGGCGGCGCCGAGACGCCCATCTCGTGGAGGAACTTCGCCAGGGCCTCGTCCGAGTCGGCGTCCTCGCAAACCGGCATCGGGACCACGACCTTGGCATCGAACTGGGCCACCAGCTCGGCGGCCTTCGTGGCCGACAGCGCGCCGCCCACCGGGATGCAGACAACGTCCACCGGCCCGATGTCGGTCAGCTTGTCCTCGGTGAGCAGATGGCCGATGTCGCCCAGGTGGATGACGTGGACACCGTCCAGCTCGACGATGAAGGCGATGTTGCGGCCTCGCTCGGCGCCCTTCTGCTCGTCCCGGAACGTCTTCACGCCCGTGATCAGGACGTCCTTGACCTCGTACTCGCCGGGCCCGTCGAGGCAGAACGCATCTTCGAGGCTGCCGGGCAGCAAAGTCGAGCCATCGCGGGAGACGCGGCCTTTCGCCTTGGGATGAGGCGCGTCGTCCGGATGGCTGTAGGTGACGATGTCGCCCGTGATGCCGCGGCCGGTCGGCCCGACGATCGCCTGATAGGCGTCGGCGACCACAACCGCGTCTTTGCTGCGCATGCGCACGCAGGTGCGTCCGTACCAGGTGAGTTCCATGGGCTGATTCTTGCACAAGCCGATCATTGCCCGCTTAGCCCGCGGCTCGGACGCTACCCAGCGCCCCTACCCAGCGCCCCTACCCAGCGCCCGGCGCGGTCCTACCCAACTCACCGGCCGCCTCCGCCCGTCATGCGGGCCCCGCATGCCCCTCGAACTTCCACGTCGACCTCCACAAAAGGAGGACCGGAGGCGCCTGCCCAATCGGCACCTCCGGTCGGAGGGAGGGAGGATGGAACCTCAGGAGGCTCGTCCAGTGTTCCGGTTCAGAATCTAAACGGACTCGATGAAAAGGGGGTCCGTCAGAAGGTTAAGAAACGCACACCCTGGGACAAGTGCCGCGGGTTTAGGGCTGGGAACGACCGGGTAGCGCGATCGGGAGCTCGCGGGAAAGGCTCGGGTAGGTCCTGCGGCGGGGCATTCTGGGCTCAGGCCGGTCGTCCGGGTACCTCCGATCAGGCGATCGGGGCCCGGCGCCGATGCGGCGGCTTGTGGCCCCTGGCAGAATTCGGACATGCACTTCCAGCCGCGCCCCGGAATTGGCGTCCTGCTCGCCACGGTGATCGTCGTCGCCGCCTGCGGCTCATCCCCGGCGGCGGCAACCCCGGCGCTCGGGCCCACCGGCTCCGCTCTTGCGTCGGCCGGTATCGCGACGTCCGGCACGCCCGGCGCCTCGCCCAGCGTTACGAGTGGCGCCGCCCCCGACGCCTCCGCGGATCTGGCCACGTACGCTCAGATCGAGATGCAGGTAGAGGCGCTGCGCGAGCTGGCGCCCAAGTCACCCGTGACGCCGATCCTGCTCGACGAGGCGGGTGTTCGCGACTGGATGACCAAGGCCACGCAGAGCGGAGTGGATCACACCGCGATGGCCGCCCAGAGCCGCCTCTTCGTGCACCTGGGTCTGCTGCCGGCGGGCGCCTCGCTCGAACAGCTCGAGCTCGATCTGAACGCCGGCCAGGCGATCGGCTTCTACGACGTCGACACGAAGCAGCTGTATCTGCTCTCCCAATCGGGCGCCGTCGGCCCGGAGCAGCGGCTGACCTTCTCGCATGAGTTCACCCACGCCCTGCAGGACCAGAACTTCGGGCTCGCCAACCTGGCGATCGACACTGTCGATCAGGGCGACCGCGATCTTGCCCGGACGGCCCTGCCAGAGGGCGACGCCACGCTGTCGATGACGCAATGGGCCGTGGCCCACATGTCGGTCCTGGACCTTGCGTCGGTCAGCCTCTCCGCGGCGTCCGGCCCCCAGACCGCCCAGCTCAACAACGCGCCGGCGATCCTGCGCCAGGACCTGATGTTCCCGTACCTGGCCGGGCTGACCTTCGTCGAGGGCGTCTATGCCCACGGTAGCTGGGCCGCCGTCGACAAGCTGTACTCCAGGCCGCCCAACTCGACCTCGCAAATCCTCCACCCGGAGTTGTATGCCGCCGGCATCGGCCCGGTCGCCGTGGTTCTGAACGCGGTGCCCCCGACTCTGGGCAGTGGCTGGAAGGTCGCGTTCCAGGACACCATGGGCGAGCTGCAGCTGCGGGTCTGGCTCGAGGGCGAGCATCCGACCGACGCTCAGACGAAGGTCGCCGACTCGGCCGCCTCGAGTTGGGCCGGCGACCGGATCGGGCTGTACGAAGGCCCCAATGGAGCGTGGGCGGCGGTCCTGCGGACGCGATGGCGCAGCGCGTCGGGGCGCACCGCCTTCGCCGCCGCGGCGAGCCAGACCCTCGATGGGCTGTCCAGCCCATCCTCGGTCTGCGGCGACGCCGTCCATGCGGACATCGTCATCGCCTCGGACACGACCGTGTTGGGGAATTTCACCACCTGTCAGACCGCAGAGTAGGGGCGGCCGCGGCGTAGCTCTCCCGCCCGGTTCCCGGACCCGGCCTGCGAGCGCTACATCGATCCGGGGGCGGAGATCCCGAGCAGGCTGAGCGCGTTGGCGAGGGTCGTCTTCGCGGCCGCGACCAGAGCGAGGCGCGCCCCCGAGCGGTTGGGCTCGTCGGGGTCCACGACGCGGGCGTCACGGTAGAAGGCGTGGAACGTGGTCGCCAGCTCCGTGGCGTAGGTCGTGACGCCGTGCGTTTCCTCGCTCGAGGCCGCGTCCTCCACGACCTCGGGCAGGCGCACGATCTGGCGGACGAGCTGCGCCTCAGGCGCGCCGGGGAGGATACCGGCCAGTAGCTCGGCCAGGTGCGGGTCGTCCACGGCCGGTGGCTTCATGCCGGCTTCCTCAGCCTTGCGTAGGATCGAGGCGATTCGAGCGTGGGCGTACTGGACGTAGTAGACCGGGTTCTCGTTCGACTGCTTCTTGGCCAGCTCGATGTCGAAGTCGATGCCGCTCGAGGCGGCGCGTGAGGCGAAGAACCAGCGGGCGGCGTCGACGCCGATCTCGCCCAGCAGCTCGTCGAGCGTGATGAACTCGCCGGTGCGCTTGGACATCGGGACTTCCTTGCCGTCCCGAACGAAGCGGACCCACGCCGTCAGGATCATCTGGACATGGTCGCGGTCGAAGCCGAGCGACTGAGCGGCGGCCTTGACCCGGGCGACGTAGCCGTGGTGGTCCTCGCCCCAGATGAAGACGATGCGGTCGTAGCCGCGGCTGAACTTCTCGACTAGGTAGCCGATGTCGGCCGCGAAATAGGTGGGAGCCGCGTCGTCGGTGGAGCGCAGGATGACCCGATCCTTGTCATCGCCGTATTTCGTCGATCGAAAGACGACCGCGCCGTCCTCCTCATAGACGTCGCCGGCGGCCCGCAGCCGCTCGACCGCCTTCGCGACCCAGCCGTCGTTGTGGAGCGTGCTCTCCGAGCGCCAGACATCGAAATGGCAGCCGAGGTGATCGAGGCTGGCTTCGATGCCGGCCCGAACCTGCTCCGACGCCCAGCGGCCGGCAGCCCAGCTGGGATCCTCGCCCGACTTCTCGGCCGCGGCCAGAACTTCGGCCGGCAGCTCCTTGGCCATGTCGTAGACGTAGTCGCCGTGGTAGCCGTCCTCGGGGATCTCGCAGCCTTCGCGAATGGCCACGACCGATGCGCCGAGATTCTTCACCTGGCTGCCGAAATCGTTGAAGTAGTACTCGCGCTCGACCTGATGGCCGGCGGCCGTCAGGACGCGGCACAAGAGATCGCCGGTGAAGGCGCCCCGAGCATTGCCGATGTGGAGCGGCCCGGTCGGGTTGGCCGACACGAACTCGACGTTGATGTGCTCCGGATGCTCGGCGGCGACGCGGCCCCAGGTCGTCGGGTTGCGCAGAATTTGCTGCGTCGTAGCCGCCAGAGCGTGGTCGGCGAGGCGGATGTTGAGGAACCCTGGCGGCGCCACTTCCACCGAGACGATGGGGGAGTTGGGGTCCGTGGCCGTGGTGGCCACATGGGCGGCGATCGCCGCGGCGATCTCGAGCGGCGCGCGGCGGTATGGCTTGGCCAGCCGCAGGGCGATGTTGCTGGCAAAGTCGCCCCGGGTCGGGTCCGCGGGGCGCTCGATCGTGACCGGCGCGTCGTGTGGCTCTGTGGGTTCGGGCAGATCGGCCTGAGCGCGCGCCCAGGCGGCTTCAATGGCCTCGCGGACCTGAGATCGCAGGCTGGCCGTGGCGTCGGGGGTCATGTCCGAATGGTAGCGAGCCCAACGCAGTTCCGTGGAACGAGTGGCGGGTGGTGGCGGCCGGCGGCCGCGACCGGCGTCCCGAGCTTTCCCGCATCCTTTCGTTGCCCCGGGTCCTACGAGTTGCCCAACTTCGCCCGGGACACTGCAAAGGGAGCTAGGGTCGCCCGGCCAAACTTGCGGTGCCGGCGGAGCTCGGCCCGGCTCCGAATTCACGCTCGTGGCCCGCGGGAAGAGCGGCCGGCGCGGGCCGACGCCTCCAGCTGCCGGAGCCATGTGGCGACAGCCTTCCTTACCACCGCCCGCGGCGAAGATGGGCGACGATCGCGCCCACGAGAGGACCGGGACGCAGCGGCCGCCGCAGCGGCCGCCCTCTTTGGCGAGGAACCTCAGCCAACCTACGCCGGCCACACCCAGTCGCGGATCTCGGGGGCGTCCTCACCTTCGGCGCGGGTGTAGGCCCGAGCTTCGGTGCGCTTGTCCTGCATCAACTGGCGGACGTGCGCGACCTTCGAACCGAGGCCCGGGATGCGGTCGATGGCGTCGATCACCAGGTGGTAGCGATCCAGGTCGTTGAGCATGACCATGTCGAACGGGGTTGTGGTCGTGCCCTCTTCCTTGTAACCGCGGACGTGGATGTTGTCGTGGCCGTGGCGCCGGTAGGTGAGGCGGTGGATCAGCCACGGATAGCCGTGGTAGGCAAAGATGATCGGCTTGTCCGTGGTGAAGAGCGAGTCGAACTCCTGGTCGGTCATGCCGTGCGGATGCTCGGTCTCGGGCTCCAGGCGCATCAGGTCGACGACGTTGACGACGCGGATCTTGAGGTCCGGCATGTGCTGCCGCATCAAGTCCACGGCAGCCAGGGTCTCCAGCGTCGGCACGTCGCCGCAGCAGGCCATGACGACGTCGGGTTCGCCGCCCTGGTCGTTGCTGGCCCAATCCCAGATACCGATGCCGCGGGTGCAGTGCAGGATGGCCTGCTCCATGGTCAGCCAGTTCGGAGCGGGCTGCTTCGCGGCCACGATGACGTTGACGTAGTTTCGACTGCGCAGGCAGTGGTCTGTGACCGACAGCATCGTGTTCGCGTCCGGCGGCAGGTAGACGCGGATGATCTCGGCCTTCTTGTTGACCACGAGATCGATGAAGCCGGGGTCCTGGTGGGTGAAGCCGTTGTGGTCCTGGCGCCACACCAGGGACGAAAGTATGTAGTTGAGAGAGGCGATCGGGCGGCGCCACGGAATGTCGCGTGTCACCTTGAGCCACTTGGCGTGCTGGTTGAACATCGAGTCGATGATGTGGATGAAGGCTTCGTAGCAGTTGAACATGCCGTGCCGGCCGGTCAGGAGGTAGCCCTCCAGCCATCCTTCGCACTGGTGCTCCGAGAGGACCTCCATGACCCGGCCGTCGACGGAGAGGTGGTTGTCGCCGGGGATCATTTCGGCGTCCCAGGCCTTGCCGGTCACCTCGAAGATCGCCTGGAAGCGGTTGGAGGCGGTCTCGTCGGGGCCGAACATTCGGAAGTTGTCGACGTTGTTCTTCATGACGTCGCGGACGAAGGTGCCGGCCACGTAGGTCGCTTCGCTCGTGGAGCCGCCCGGCTTGGGCACGTCGACCGCGTAATCGCGGAAGTCGGGCATGATCAGCTCGCGCAACAGCAGGCCGCCGTTAGCGTGCGGGTTGGCGCCCATTCGATGCCGGCCGTGTGGGGCCAGGGCCGCGAACTCGGGCCGGAACGTGCCCTTCTCATCGAAAAGCTCTTCGGGCTTGTAGCTGCGCATCCAGGACTCGAGCAGATCGCGGTGGCCGGCGTTCGTCCGAGCCTCGTCGATGGGGACCTGATGGGCCCGCCACGTGCCTTCGACCGGCAGGCCGTCCACGACCTTCGGGCCGGTCCAGCCCTTGGGCGTCCGAAGGACGATCATCGGCCATTGCGGGCGGCCGGTCGTCTTGCCTGAGCGAGCCGACGACTGGATCTCGCGGATCTCGTCGAGGACGGTGTCGAGGGTCGCGGCCAGCTGCTGGTGGACGAGGGCCGGGCGGTTGCCCTCGACGAAGTACGGCTTGTAGCCGTAGCCGATCATGAGGTCGCGCAGCTCGTCCTGGGGGATGCGGGCCAGGATCGTGGGGTTGGCGATCTTGTAGCCGTTGAGATGGAGGATCGGCAGGACGGCGCCGTCGCCCTTGGGATCGAGGAACTTGTTCGAGTGCCAGCCGGTCGCGAGCGGGCCCGTCTCGGCCTCGCCATCGCCGACGACGCAGCAGACCAGCAGATCGGGGTTGTCGAAGGCGGCGCCGTAGGCGTGTGAAAGCGAATAGCCGAGCTCGCCGCCTTCGTGGATCGAGCCCGGGGTTTCCGGGGCGACGTGGCTCGGGATGCCGCCGGGGAACGAGAACTGGCGGAAGAGCTTGCGCATGCCGTCTTCGTCCCGGGTGATGCTCGGGTAAAAGTCGGTGTAGCTGCCCTCGAGGTAGGTGTTCGCGACGATACCGGGGCCGCCGTGCCCCGGGCCGATGACGTAGATGGCGTTGAGGTCGCGGGCCTTGATCTCGCGGTTCATGTGGGCGTAGATCAGGTTGAGACCCGGCGTGGTGCCCCAATGGCCGAGGAGCCTCGGCTTGACGTCGACGGCTTCCAGCGGCCGCCGAAGCAGCGGGTTGTCGAGCAGGTAGATCTGGCCGACGCTCAGATAGTTTGCGGCGCGCCAGTATGCGTCGATCAGATGTAGCTCTTCGGCGCTGAGCGGTCCGACGCCGTTCGCCAAACGAGTGGTTGTCCCGCTGTCAGCCATGCGCGTGTCTCCATAAGCTCGGCCCGACTCGACCGTGAGTCGATGTGCCGAATCTTCGTCTTCCGGCAATCTTGAACCATCGGCGGCCCGGCGTCAGGCGAGCCGCTCAGAGCCGGATGGGACATGACCCCCGACGAGGATCCGCCATTCAAGCATCAACGGACTACCGATCTGCGATGGCTTGCACGACAGGCGAAGATCGCAACGTGAAGCCCGTCCACGGGTCCCCTCGACTCGCGCGTCGCGGGCCGGGCGGCGTCCCGGCCGACGACCGGCCTGGCGCGACGTTGCCGATGCCCTGGCCATCCGCTACGGCCGCCTGGGGCGATGTATCCTCACCCCGCCCAATCGCCGCTCACCGTCACCAGATGAGGGGCGCCGGGTGTCAGCGCTTGTCGCAGCCCTGCCGGGAGCCCACGATCGGAGGCTCCGTTCGTGACTGCCGCGCGCGGGACATACGACTGAGCATCGAGGAGGCAACGCGGTGGACTTCAGGGGCAAGCTGTGCACCCTCTACCCGATCTCCTGGCAGGGGGCGGCGGTCGCGCCGAAGCAGGTGGACTTCAATGCGGTCGCCCAGACATTCCAGGGCATCCTGGTGGGCGAGCTTGGCCGGGCGGGTCTCGACCTGCGCATGCCCGTGGCGGGCACGCCGGACGGGGAGCTGGTCATCCATGGACAGATCGTGCGCGCCGATCCCGGGAGCCGGCTGATGCGGTGGCTCTTCACCTGGTTCGCGGGCGCGGCCGTTTTCGAGGTCGAAGGCCAGGTCGGAGACGCGTCGGCGCCGTTCGGCGGGTTCCACGCGAAGGGGACGAGGCGGGCCGGCATCGGCGGCGGAGATTCGCAGCAGCTGCTGAACGATGCCGCGAAGCTGGCCGCCCAGGAATCGGCACGCCAGATTCTGGCTGCGCTCGCGGCTCATTGAAGGAGACGCCGATCTCATGAACGAGACGCCTCCCGGCTACCCGCCCCCCGCGCCGGCCGCGGGCCCTCCGGCGGGCTACCCGCCCGCGGCTTATCCGCCGGCCTATGCCCCGTATCCGCAGTTTCGCTCGCCCCTGCAATGGAAGGCGTACGTTCGGACCCAGCTGGATGCCGGCCAGCCCGTAGCCAGAATGCTGTCGGAGATGGGAGCCGCGGGCGTCGGACAGCAGGATGCCTACCGTCTGGTCACGGAAATCGTCGGTGCCATGCGCAAGCGGGCCCTCGCTTTCGTCGTCGGGGGCGCCATCGCCGTGCTGGTGGGACTCGCGGTTACCGTGGCCACCATGCAGGCGGCGCAGCAGGAGGCCGAATCGTCGGGCAGCGGGATGTACGTCATGTGGTGGGGACCGATCGTCTTCGGAGCCATCGCCGCGGTCTACGGCCTGTACCTGCTCGGCCGCGTGCCAAAGTCGAACCCCTGACCGTTAGTCAGACCTCGAACCGGTCCCCTTCCGCGACGAGCTGTATGGGGCCGGCGAAAGCGGATTGGGCGGCGGCGAGGGCATCGGCGCGCGAGTATCCCATCTGGATGTGCGTGATGAGCAGCCGCTCGGCGCGGCCGTCGGTCGCGGCCCGGCCGGCGGCCCCGGCGTCCAGGTGCTCGGCGCCGGCGGGGACCGGCCCGGCCCCAAACGAGGCCTCGCAAAGAAGAGTGTCGCCGGGATGGATGAGCGGGACGAGGTCCTCGGCGTGGCCGCAGTCGCCGGAGTAGACCAGGCCCGGGCCGGCGGCCGCTCCCGACGCTCCCGCGACCGATACCCGCAGCGCGTAGCTCTCCTCGGTGTGATGAACTCGGCGCGCCTCCACCGCGAATGGCCCAAAACGCTGCAACGCGGCAACTACAGCCATGTCCAGAGACGCGGCCGCGAACCCGGGGTGGGCATGGAGAGCGTCGAGCCGATCCCCGAGCCCGGTCGGACCCACGACCCGAACCCGTCGCGGCGGATCGAACTGGAAACGCAGGTAGTGGCGCAGCGGAACGAGGTCCACGAAATGGTCCGGGTGAAGGTGAGTGATCACCACCGCTGCCAGCCCGCTCGGGTCCGTCGTCGACGCCAGATTCGGGAAGGCGCCCTGGCCAAGGTCCAGCAGGAGCGCCGCGTCACCGTGGCGAACCAGAAAGCTCGCCGCGGCCGCCCCGCGACGGTCCGTGTAGGCCGGCCCAGCTCCAATGACAATCAACTCCATCGGGCAAGGGTACGCTCGCCACGGCGGCTGAGTTGTCGGCCAGACGACTGTCTGCGGCGCTTGCGGCGGAGCCGGGCTTATCGGCGGAACCGCTCCGGCAGCACCAGGTCGCCGCGGTCCACGGCCCGTTGAAGCGTCAACCGGTCGAAGCCCGCGGCGGCCACGATCTCACAGGCTTCCTCGATCCCGAAGGCGAAGCAATTGGGCAGATGCGAGTCCGAGCCCACCGTGACCCGCCGCCCGCCGAGCTCGCGGAAGCGGGCCACGACCCACGGCCCCGGGTACGTCTCGCCGGTCGGATGACGCAGCCCCGACGCATTCACCTCGAGGGCCGTGCCGCCCTCGACCAGCGCGACCAGCAGCGGCTCGTAGACCTCGGGAATGGCCGCGAAGTCCGCGGCCGAGAACCACGGCACCAACCAGCGCTTGATCATGTCGAGATGGCCCAGCGTGTCGAAGAGGCCGCTCCGGATCGCCGCGGCAACCTCGGCGAAATAGGGCGCCGTTGCCTCGGCGAGCGACTTCCCGGCCACGAACGAAGCCAGGCGCGACCGATCGTACGGCCCGTCCGACATGCCGTGGACCGAGCCGATCGAATAGTCGTACGAGTGGGTCGCCAGGTGCTCGCGGATCTGGTCCTGGTAGCGGCTCTCGTACGTCAGTTCGACTCCGAAGCGGATCGTGACCTTGCCGGCCCAGCGCTCTGCCGCGTCGCGGACGACCTGCTCGCGGTGCTTGTACGACGTGTACTGGTAGGCCGGCGCGCCCGGCATGAAGTCGAGATGGTCCGTGATGGCGATCTCGCGCACGCCGCGCTCGGCGGCCTGGGCCGCGTACAGCTCCAGAGGCACGGCCGAATCGGGCGAGAGCTCGGTGTGGAGGTGGGCGTCGAGCGGGACGTCGAACGCCTGGGCGGGCAGACGGCGGCCGGCGGCGGGCGCAAGTCGCCCGATTTCGGGGGCGCGCTTCTCCACTAGGCCGAAATCAGGCCGAGCTCCCGGCCCACCTTGCCGAATGCCGCCAGGCACCGATCGAGCTGTTCGGTCGTGTGCTCGGCCGTGACGATCGTTCGAATTCGAGCCCGATCGAGCGCGACGGTCGGATAGACGACCGCCTGGGCGAAGACGCCCTCCTCGAACAGTCGCTGGCTGAAGCGCGCGGCCGTCGCCGAGTCGCCCATTATCACCGGCGTGATCGGCGTCTCCGAGGCGCCCGTGTCGAAGCCGAGCCCGCGCAGCTCGCCCTTGAAGTAGATCGTGTTGACCCAGAGACGGTCGATCAGCTCTGGTTCCTCCAGCAGGACGTGGATGGCGGCCAGGCACGCGGCCGCCACGGCCGGCGGATGGGAAGTGGAGAAGAGGAACGGGCGGGACCGCTGGATCAGCATGTCACGCAGCGCCTGACTGCCGGCGACGTACCCGCCCAGCACGCCCAGCGCCTTGCTCAGCGTTCCCACCTGGATGTGGACCCGGCCGTGGAGATCGAAGTGATCCACCGTCCCGCGGCCATTCCGCCCAACCACGCCCGAAGCGTGGGCGTCGTCCACCATCACGGCTGCCCCGAATTCCTCGGCCGCGGCCACGATCTCCGGCAGCGGCGCGATGTCGCCGTCCATGCTGAAGACCCCGTCGGTGACCACCAGGATGAGCCGGTACGGCTGCCCGCCGGCGTCAACTCGTCCTTTCTCGCGGGCCTCGCGCAGCAGCTCGCGCAGGGCCGCCGTGTCCTTGTGCGGGAACACGACCCGGGGCGCCTTGCTCATCCGCATGCCGTCGATGATCGAGGCGTGGTTGAGCGCGTCGGAGACGATCAGGTCCCGCTCGCCGGCCACGACCGGGATCACGCCCGTGTTGGCGGCGAAGCCCGACTGGAAGGTGAGCACGGCTTCGGTGTGCTTGAACTCGGCCAGCTCCGTCTCGAGGCGCTCGTGGATCGTCATGTTGCCGGCGATCGTCCGGACCGCCCCGGAGCCCGTCCCGAAATCGCGGGTCGCTTCGATCGCGGCTTGCTTGAGCTTGGGGTGAGTGGCGAGGCCCAGGTAGTTGTTCGAGGAGAGGCTGATCAGCTCTTTCCCGTCGACCACGACCTCGGCCGCCTGAGGCGAGCTGAGCACCCGCATCGGGCGGTAGAGGTTCTGCCGCTTCAGCTCCTCGATCTCGTCGGCCAGGAAGCCGAGCGGGTCCGGTCGGGCGCCCTGCGCGGTCATGTCGCGCCTCCTTCGTTCACCATCGACTCGGCGGTCGACTCCGGCTCGAGGTTGTCGCTCTCCTGCGGCAGCAGCACGACCTTGCCGGCGACGCCCTGCGCCAGGAGGTCGAAGGCTTCGGCATAGCGGCTCAGCGGCAGCCTGTGGGTGATGATCGGGCTCACGTCCAGCCCTTCGCGCAGCAGCGCCGCGGTCTTGTACCACGTCCGCCACAGCTCGCGGCCGGTGATGCCGTACACGCGCAGGCCGCGGAAGATGATCGCGTCGTTCAGGTCGATGGTGACCGGCCGTGACGGCAGGCCGAGCAGCGAGACGCGCCCGCCGTTGGTCGTCATCTCGAAGGCCTGGTGGATGGCCGATTCGGCGCCGCTCATCTCCAGGACCACGTCCACGCCGGTGCCTCCGGTCTCGCGCCGGATCTCCGCCACCACGTCGCCGGCGCCGTCCAGGACGCAGTCGGAGCCCATGCGGGCCGCCATCTCGCGCCGGTGCGGTATGATGTCCGTGGCGAAGACGCGCGACGCGCCGGCGAAGCGGCAGATCGCCACGGCCATCAGCCCGATCGGACCGCAGCCCAGGACCGCGACCGTGGCGGTGGTGATGTCCTCCACGAATGTGGCGAAGACGGCGTTGCCCATCGGCTCCTGGATCGCGGCGATCTCCGGGGCCAGCCCCTCGCTCGGCCAGGCGTTGCGTTCGGGCAGGCACATGTACTCGGCAAAGGCGCCGTCGGCGTCGACGCCCAGGATTCGAAGGTTGGCGCAGACGTGCTCGCGGCCGGTCCGGCACTGGTAGCAGGTCCAGTCGACGAGATGTGTTTCGGCGGCGACCCGGGTACCCAGGGGCACCGCGCCGGTGCCCGGCCCGTGCGCCACCACGCGGCCGGCCATCTCGTGGCCGAAGATGCGCGGCAGGTATTTGCCCAGACGGCCCTGCGCCCATGGGTCCCAGCGGTAGATGTGCAGATCGGTGCCGCACAGCGACACCGCCTCGAGGCGGATCAGGACCTCGCCCGGGCCGGGATGCGGGACGGGGACTTCGCGCAGCTCCGCGCCGGCTTCGGGCCTGACCTTGACCAGCGCCCGCATCGTCTTTGGGATGCGGATGTCGATCGAAGTGGCCGCCGCGATCGCCGACCCGGCGCCGGGTTCGCTCATTGCCTTCCGCCGCCGCGGTTTCGGCCCAGGAACGCCTTGCCTGTGCCCGCTCCGTCCGAGGGCGAGCCGAGGATCGATACGGGTCGGTCGGCCATGAACCGCGCCGCCGGCGACCCGGCCGGGGCATTGCCCTCTTCGTCGGTGATCGGGTTGGTCAGCGTGCCGATCCGTTCGACCTCGACCCTCACCAGGTCGCCCGGCTGCAGGAAGATCTGCGGATCGCGGAAGACCCCGACGCCTCTGGGTGTGCCAGTGACGATGACGTCGCCTGGTTCGAGGCTGATCTCCTGGCTGATGATCGAGATGAGTTCGGCCACGCCGAACAGGAGGTCCGACGTGTTGCCATCCTGCATCGGGAAGGCGCTGACGGCAGCCGTGGCTGAGTGCGGACCCGCGCCCGTGGCCTCGCCCGTGGCCTCGCCCGTGGCGCCGGGGCCCGCGGCGGCCATCCGCCAGCTCCGGACCGCGAGCCCGCGACCGTCGCCGAGCTCGTCTGCCGTGACCAGCACCGGTCCGAGCGGCAGGAACGTGTCCGAGCTCTTGGCCCGAAGCCACTGTCCGTCGCCCTTCTCGCCGGGTCCGAGAGCCCTCGCCTGGCCCTGCCAGTCGCGGGCGGTGACATCGTTCGCGGCCGTGTACCCGGCCACGTGGCTCAGCCCGTCGGCCGGGCTGACACGGCTCGCTCGCCGCCCGATCACGACCGCCAACTCGGCCTCGAGGTCGAGGGCATGGGTTCCGGCCGGATGCCGGATCGGCTCGCCGTCGGCGGTCAGCGCGTTGGCGAACATCGAGAACAGGACCGGCCGAACGGGGCGCTCCAGCCCTTGCTCGCGGATGTGGTCGAGGTAGTTGTAGCCGACCCCGATCACCTTGCCGGGGCGCGGGATCGGCGATCCCAGCCGAATGTCCGCCGGAGCGAGAACGGCCGCCTTGAGCAGGTCCGGGTTCGCCCGCGTCAGCGCTTCCCTGATCCTGGAGAAGTCCGGGTCGCGGGCGATTAGCGACGCCAGGTCCATGCGGCCGAAGTTGGCATCGAGCGACGGCGTGAGCTGGGCCAGCGCGATGAGGGGCACGAGGCCGCCGCCCACGAGCACGGCCACTCGATCGTCGGGCGTTCGATGGTCAGGGGCCCCGGCATCGCCGCCGGCTACGGGGCGAAACGTCACCAGTCGCATGGCGGACCTCCAGCCTCGGTCGTTTCAACACATCGGGTCAGGTTGCCGAGCACGCCCTGATTCTGCCACGGGTCCGATGCGGGGGCCCGCCGTGGGTGCCGGCGGCCCGCACCGCCCCGAACGTTGACAGCCACTCCCCGCCCGGATAGCGTGCCGAGCGCCGGCGCGCCTCGCATCAGCCGGCGCAATCTCGGGACCGACAACCGTTGGAGGACGCCGTGGCGACCAGGACGAGGCGAGCCCGCAGCGCCGACGTGGCGAGGGAAGCCGGCGTCTCGAAGACCGCGGTCTCATTCGCCTTCAACAGCCCGGAACGCCTGAGCGCCGCGACCGCCGAGCGGATTCGCGAGGTTGCGGACGGCCTGGGTTATCGGCCCCATCCCGTGGCCCGGATGCTGGCCCAGAAGAACACCATGACGATCGGCCTGCTCACCCCGCAGGCACTCTCCGCCGTCTTCGCCAACCCCTTCTTCGCCACGCTGTGTGGGGGAGTGGCCGCCGTCACGGACCAGGCCGGCTATGGGCTGCTCTTCGTCTCGCCGCTTCACGGGTCTCTGATCCGGGCTCTCGGCCGCGCCACCGTCGACGGTTTCGTGGCCGTCGGCCTCTCCGAGGACCACCCTGAGGTCGAGCAGATCCGCCACGCCGGCGTCCCGATGGTCCTCGTCGACGGGGATGCCTTCCCCGAGCATGGGTCGGTCGAATCGAACGACGAAGTGGGAGCTCGAGCCGCCGCCCGCCACCTGCTGAGTCTCGGCCATCGCGAGTTCGTGGTCGTCGGCATTGAGCCGCCGAACATGCCCGACCTTTTCGAGTTTTCCCCGGGCCCGACCGAGACCGTGGCGTCGCGGCGTCTGACCGGCTACCGCCAGGGCCTCGAGCTCGGGGGCATCGCGCTGGCGGACGAGCGCATCGTCGTCGGGCCGGCCACCTTCGACGGCGGAGTGGCCGCATTCCGTCGCGTCTGGGAGGACGAGATCCGGCCCACGGCCATCCTGGCGATGAGCGACGTCATGGCGATCGGCGTCATCTGGGCGGCGCGCGAGGCTGGCCTGCGCGTGCCCGAAGACCTGAGCATCGTTGGCTTCGACGACCTGGACGTCGCGCCCCACGCCAACCCGCCGCTGACCACCGTCCATCAGCCGATCCGCCAGAAGGGCGAGGAGTCGGCCAGGCTGCTGCTGCGAATGATCGCCAGCCCGGACGTGGAGAGGCCCGAGCACCGGGTCCTGGAGACGAGACTCATCATTCGCGCCTCGACCGCACCGGCGGCGGGGCGTGCCTCGAACGCACCGGCGGGGCCGACCGCGGCCCCGAGGCCGGCTGCCGGACACTCGTCGGCGAGGGACAATCGCAAGCAGCGGGAAGACTGAGTTGGCCGCCGCCCACCCGACGGGCCCCGACTGGGTCCGCGACGCGGTCTTCTACCAGATCTTCGTCGATCGCTTCGCGGCGAGCGCCCGGGTCCCCAGGCCCGGAGCGATGGAACCGTGGGACGACCCGCCGACGCCCCACGGCTTCAAAGGCGGCGACCTCCTCGGGATCGCCGAGCACCTCGACTACCTCGCGTCCCTCGGCGTCACTGCGCTATACCTGACCCCGGTCTTCGCCTCGGCCTCGAACCACCGCTACCACACCTTCGACTACGAGAACGTGGATCCGCTTCTCGGCGGCAACGCGGCCCTGCGCGAGCTTCTCGACGAGGCCCACCGGCGCGGCATGCGTGTCATCCTCGACGGCGTCTTCAACCACGCCAGCCGTGGCTTCTGGCCGTTCCACCACATCCTGGAGAACGGCATCCGGTCGCCCTACCGCGATTGGTTCCACCTGGACCCCGACGTCCTGGCCGGCCGCCGCGGCCTGACCGCTTACCCGGGGCAAACCGACACGAACGCGCGTCTCGGATACCGTGCCTGGTGGGACCTGCCCGCGCTGCCCAAGTTGAACCACTCCAACCCGGCCGTGCGCGAGTACATCTTCGGCGTCGCTGAGCGCTGGCTGCGCTTCGGCATCGACGGCTGGCGCCTGGACGTGCCCGATGAGATCGACGAGCCCGGCTTCTGGGAGGAGTTCCGGCGGCGCGTCGTGGCGGTGAACCCCGCCGCCTATCTCGTCGGCGAGATCTGGAACCCGGCCCCCGAATGGCTGGCCGGCGCGGCCGGCGATCACGCCACCGGCCGTTTCGACGGTCTGATGAACTATCCGCTGGCCGAGGCGATCCTCTCATTCGTCGGCGCGGGCCGCCTCGACGAGGACCTGGTCGCGAAGACCGACGAATACGCGCGAACTGTCCGCCCGATCGACGGACCGGAGTTCGGCCGCCGGCTCGAAGCGGTGATGACGACCTACCGGCCGGCGGTCAGCCAGCTCCAGCTCAACCTGCTCGACAGCCACGACACGCCACGCTTCCTCTCTCTCTCGGGCGGCGATCGGTCGGCACTGCGGCTGGCGACGCTGATCCAGATGACGCTTCCGGGCGCGCCGTGCATCTACTACGGCGACGAGATCGGCCTGGAAGGGCGCGAGGATCCCGACTGCCGTCGTTCCTTCCCGTGGGATCCGGCGCGGCAGGATGGCGAGCTTCGGTCCTTCGTCGCGGGCCTGATCGCGCTGCGCCGGTCCGAGCCGGCGCTTCGGCGCGGACGTTTTCGGCTGCTGGAGGCGCAAGGTTCGACCGAGAATTCGACCGAAAGTTCGGCCGTCGCCTACGCCCTCGACCTGGGGGACTTCGAGGACGACGAAGGTGAAGGCTCGCGCGGTGCCAGCGGTTCGGACGTCAGCCGCCCGGACGCCGGCCGCCCGGTCGAGAGCCGCCCGGTCGGCCGTTCGATCGTTGTCGCCGTCAACGCCGCCGACGTGCCAAATCGAATCCGTTTTGGGCCTGTCGGCCCGGCAGGATTGCGAGGCGAGCAGGTAAGCTGGCCGGGATGCGAATGGACCGCCACCGTCGCCCCGGCCACCCTCCGCGAGGAGTTCCTCGAGATAGAGATGGACGCCCGAGCGGGAGTGGTGCTCAAAGTCGACCCGAACCGCTAGAGGGATCGAACAGGAGGCGCGATGCCTGATCTCTCGATCGCGCTGCCGTCCGGCACGCTGGAGGAGGCCTTCCTCCGCATCGTGGATCCGGAAGGCAAGCTGCCCGCGGCGCTCGAGGCGCTCGGTCCCGTCATCGATCGCGACGTCGTTGTCCTCGATTGCGGCCACGGTTTCCGCGCCCGCCAGCTGGCCGAGATGGGCGCACGAGTGGCCTCGTTCGAGTTCCCGCTGTGCGACGCCGACTCGGCGGAGCTGACCGGCTGGATCGGCCGAGCGGATGCCGTCATCGTCCCGTGGTCGGACCTGGCCGCCCCAGGCACGCGATTCCTCGCCGAAGCGGGCGCGCTGCTGCGCCCCGGCGGCCGGCTGCTCGTCATCCACGACTACGGCCGCGACGACGTGTGGGGTCTGCTGCCCGAGTTCCGCGAACGCGCCGTGGCGTGGAGTCAGCGCCGCGGTCCGTTCCTGGGCGACGGGTTCCGGATCCGCGTCATCCATTGCTGGTGGGCCTTCGAGTCGATCGAACAGGCGCGCGAGATGCTCGGCGCGGCCTTTGGCCCAATGGGCGTGGAATTGGCCGTGAAGATGAAGCGGCTGCGCCTCGAGTACTCGATCGCCATCTACCACCGCTCGACCCCGGGCGGCGTTGCCGGCGCGGCGTACGGCGGCGACGAGGCGGCCGCCGGCGCCCCTGATGCCGCGGCCGGGCTGGTACCCTCTTCGGCACGATGACAGAAGACGGAGACAGGTCCGGCGGAGCCCCCCGCGCCCCCCGGCCGGCGGACGCGCAGCGCGCCGAGGGCGCACCGGGTACCGTTCAGCCGCACCCCAGCGACTGGCTCGCGCAGTCGGGGGCGCCTCTCACGCCGGCCGCGGCGCCCGTTCCGCCCGCGACGCCGGTTCCGCCCGCGGCGCCGGCTCCGGCTCCGGCCGCGGCGGCGCCGCGGGCGCAGATTCCGCTCTACTCGCGGCCCGCGCGGCCCGCCGACGACACGCTCTTCGACGAGACGCTCGCCCATGATCCCCTGGCCGACGGGCCCCTCGCCGATGAGTTGCCGGAGGACGCCGAACCCGACGAGGCTCCGGCTCCGAGACTCTCGCTGGCCGAGCGCCTCAAGAGGACACCCCCCGCGCTCGTCATCCTCACCCTCGCCGCGATCGGCTCGACCGGATTCCTGGTCTATGAGCTGGCCCGTCGCACTGCCCCGATCGCCGTCCTGAGCTCGGCCGCGTTCGTGACCGGTCTCTGCTACGTGGCGATCACGGTCGTGTGCGCCATTGCCACTTACAAGTCCGGCTCCGACGGCCGCACCCTTCGGGCGTTCCTGCTGGCGTTCATCGGCGGCATGGCGGCGATCATCGCGGCCGCCTCCTTCGCCGGCGGTCTCGTGCTGGTCCTGGCTCTGGGCTTCTGATCTCGGCCTCCGCGCTGACGGTGCCCCCGACCGCGCGGCCCGCCCCGCCCCCGAGCCCTCCCCTGCTACACTCCCGTTCGCGCCGCGCCCCCATCGTCTAGAGGCCTAGGACACGACCCTTTCAAGGTTGAGATCAGCGGTTCGAATCCGCTTGGGGGTACTCCCGCTGTTTTTCGAAGAA
>Ga0182021_10000561_pt1 | contig 40209 bp, 32 predicted proteins | sample 612E3MmetaG_FD_120493 | JGI IMG/M metagenome (GOLD analysis project Ga0182021, IMG submission 120493) | Permafrost microbial communities from Stordalen Mire, Sweden - 612E3M metaG (Illumina Assembly) | ecosystem: Environmental > Terrestrial > Soil > Wetlands > Permafrost | place: Sweden...
CATGATTATTTGATCATATTTGATTAGTCCGACCAAAGGCCTCTCACATAGGGTCTGTGGTTCAGGGGCAGGGGAGGCGGGTCCGGGGCGGGCCCGCCTTTTTCTTTCACCTCGCCTCTTGACGGAACCAAGTTGTCCTCCATGGGCGCATGCCAGCATAGCCTTCCTCTGTGGAGGTCCCATGGCGGCCCAAAAGATATAAATTGCTATTTAATCAATCAGACATATGATCTGTCGGCAAATTTCCTAATCCCCTGCCCGGAATCTCCATGTCCCGACCTCGCGTCGTCATCCTGGGCGATGAAGCGGAGGTCACCGTCATTTCCCCCCACCCCAACTACAACTGGATCCCCTCAAACATCTGGGTGGGAGTCAGGCTGCTGAAGCCCGACCAGGTCATGTTTCGCCTCCAGCCCATCTATCAACGCAAGGTCCAGGGACAGGGGATTGAAGTCCGCCACACCGATGCGGGCCTCGTTCAGCTTCATGACAAAGGCCATCATCGGCTCGTCGATCCGCACCGCCTGGACGTTCAGGGTCAGGGCAGGCGGCCTCAAATCGCGGTAGCCATCGGCTTCGGCTTGGCGGCTTTCAACCATGGCCTGGCCCGCCTTGAGCCTGGCCTGGTCCGTCCAGGCCTTCTGGATGGCGCGAGACGCGGTGAAGGGTTCCTCGGCGCCCAACCCCGATCCGGCGGCCAGAAGCAGGATCAGTAGTTGCAATATTTTAATGTTCATAAAGGAATACTCCAATGCAAAAAAAGGGCCGGAGCCCCCATCATTTCAGGGCCTTGTAGGTCACCCGGGCGCGGTCGCTGACATGGCCGCAGACCAGATCACAGAGCTCGCCCACCAGGGGCATGATGGGCGTGAAATAGACGGCATTGCCTTCGGGATCCCGGCTCACGAGCCCCACCCTCACCAGGCAGGCCAGGTGCTTCGAGGCATTGGCCTGGGAGAGCCCTGCGGCTTCTGCCACGGCCCCCTGGCTGAGGGGTTCCTTTGAATCCAGAAGGGAGCGGAGGATCTTCAGCCGGGAAGGATCCCCTAGGGCGCTGAAGAGACAGCTGACTTCGTCGATCATGGGATTGCTGAGCTGGTGGTTCACGGAATTGACTCCATGCGACTATACTCATTGAGTTTAGTGTTTTGTCAAGCCAAATCTTCGCTGTTCCAGAAAACTGTATACCCATTGGAGCATCCAGCAACGAAACATTCCATCCGACTGCCTTTATTCACATGACTCGTGACAGCTGTCATACCCGATGCCCTGGTTTTGCTAGGCTGATCAGGGAGATGCCCGTGGACGAACTGGACCAGCGCGCCGCCAAAATCCGCCTACTTTGCACCGACATCGACGGGGTGCTCACCTCCGGTGCCCTTCATTACGACAAGGAGCCTGGGCACACCAAGGCCTTCCACGTGAGAGACGGCGCGGCAATCAAGTGGCTCCAGCGGTCCGGCATCCCGGTGGCCTTCATCTCGGGTCTGACTTCAGACGCCACCCTGAACCGCGCCCGGGACCTGGGCGTGGAGGATTGCTTCCACGGTCACCTGGACAAGGGCCCGGTCCTCGACCAGCTCTGCGCCAAGTACGGCCTGGTCTGCGAGCAGATTGCCCATCTGGGCGACGACCTTCCGGACCTGCCCCTGCTCCGCCGCGTGGGGCTGGCCTGCTGCCCGGCCGATGCGGTCGCCGAAGTGAAGGCGGCTTGCCACTGGGTGACCCCCATCGGGGGAGGACAGGGCGTTCTGCGCCTAGTGGCCGAGCGCATCCTCAAGTCCCAAGCTCACTGGAACACCATCCTCGCCCTCTACGAGGTCTGATCACCGTGTGAGATCGATGGAGAAGTTCGGGTATTTCTGATGAATGCGCCCATATTGTGAATAGGGCCGAAGTCCAGATGGAACGGAGGCCCGAACCGAGGAATCCATGTCCAACGACAAGAAGCCCAAGAAAGCCAAACCCGCCGTCGTCCACGGCGCCACCAACCGGGGATCGGAACTGTCCGGCAAATTGGCCGCACCTGTGAAGCCGTCCCCGCTTTCGCCCGCCAAGAAAAAGAAGTAGCAGCTTCTACTTCGCCGCCTTGTCGAAGGCCAGGTTCCGCACCATGTCCTCGGTCTTCCAGGGAGCGGCGCCACCGCCCAAGTACTTTTGGAACCACTCCAGGTGGGCGTTGTAATAGACGGGCATGGATTTGAGGTTGTCCGGCCAGTGGCCGTCGTTCTTGAAGATGATCAGGCGGCTGGGGACCCCCATCTCCTGCAGGTCCGTGAAGAACTGCAGGCTCTGGGTGTAGGGCACGCGGTAGTCGCGTTCGCCACTGATGATGAGGCAGGGCGTCTTGAAGGCCTGCACCCGGCTGCTGGGATTCATGCGCTCGTAAGCGGCGGCCTTGTCCCAGGGCGTGCCCGTGAGGTCGTGCTCGGAAAACCACAGTTCCTCGGTGGCGCCGTGCATGGACCGCAGGTCGTACACGCCCATCATGGCCGCAAGGGCCTTGAACCTTGTAGTGCGGCCCTCCAGCCACATCATGGCGTAGCCGCCCCAGCTCCAGCCCATGGCGCCCATGCGGTCCCGGTCCACATAGGGCAGCGCGGCCAGATGGTCGGCCACTTTCTCGACATCGGTCATCACCTTGCCATTCCAGTCGCCGCTGATGGCGTCCGTAAAGGCCTGGCCATAGCCCGTGGAACCGTGCGGATTCGGAAAGGCCACGATGTAGCCGGCGCCGGGATAGACCTGCCAGTCGCCCCGCAGCGTGTCGGACCACATCATCTGCGGGCCGCCATGGACGTTGAGGATCAGGGGGTACTTCTTCGCGGGATCGAAACCATGGGGCTTCACCAGGAAGACCTGGATGTCGCTACCATCCGCCCCCTTCACCGAAAACTCCTCAGCCGGACGGATGTCAACTTCCTCGGCCACGGTCTGGTTGAACGAGGTGATGCGCTTGAGCTCCTTCGCCTCGAAGCCGTAGTGCCAGATTTCCACCGGCTCCCCCACGCGGGTCTTCGTGAGGTAGATCGACTTCTGGTCTGGGCTCACCACGAATTCCTTGATGCTCTGCCCTTCGAGCATGCGGGTGATCTTCCCGGTGGCCACCTCCACGTGGAATAGGGGCCAGCGGCCCTTCTCCTGGACCGTGAACCAGAGCGCTTTCCCGTCCGCAGACCACTGGAAGGTGTCCACCCAGTTGTCGATGGCTTCGGTGAGCACCCTGCGGGTCTTCGCGATCCGGTCGTAGATCGCCAGCCTGAAGCGGTCCGACTCATGACCGGGCCTGGTCTGCAGCCTGTAGGCGATGAAGCGGCCATCCGGTGAGTACTTCGGATCCTGGTCCGCCGCCGGGTTGTCGCCCGTGATGCACCGGGGCGTGTGATCCCCATCCAGCGAAATGAGAAACAGATCCTGGTTGGTGCTGCGGGCGGGGACGGGATCGGCATTGGCGGTGACGCAGACTTCCCTGCCGTCGGGGCTCAGGTCCCAGCTCTGCCAGAACGCGGGATAGTCCTGTTTGCCCGATGTGAGCGCCTCCACCTTGCCCTCGAACGTCGCCGTGAATAGCTGCGAGACCTGGAAGTCGCGCCATTCGGTCCAGTGGCGGTAGAGCAGGGAATCCGCCAGATGGGCCTGCACCGGGCCGTGCTCCAGCTTTTCACTGAGTTCCTTCTGTTTCGCGCTGTCCGCCATGGCCTCGGGGAACACCGAGGCCTCGAACACCACTTGGTTCGCACCCGGGACCACTTTGGGTGCTCCGACACCAGCCTCGAAGGCGGTGACTTTGCGGGCCTCGCCGCCGCTGGCATCCAGGGCCCAGAGCTGGCTGCCGCCCTCTCGGCTCGACAGGAAGTAGAGCGTCTGGCCGTCCTTGGACCACTGGGGCGCCGTATCCGCCTTGCCCGAGAAGGTGAGCTGCTTCGTCGTCCCGGTCGCCACCTCCAGCACCCAGATCTGGGTGCTGCACTTCGCGGCCTTGAGATCCTGGCTGGACATCTCGAAGGCCAGCCTCGATCCATCCGGGCTGAGCGCGAGGTGCTGCACGTCCTTGAGCCGATAGAGATCCTCGATCAGGAAGGCCCGCTTTTCAGCGGCAGCCAGGGTCAGCGTCAAAAGCAGGGCTGACGCCAGGAATCGATTCAGGACGAGCATGGAATCTCCCACAACGAACCCAAGAATCGCATGGAGTCAGTCCTGCGGCCCTGGACAGCGTTCTCAGGCCACCTGGAACTGCTGGATGAGGGTGGCGAGGCCCTCGTTGGTATCCTGATTCATGCCTTCCAAAGATCCGTCTCAGATCCTCGCCCCGCCCCCTGGCCGCGGGATCTTCTGCAACCGCACGCTGAACCTGCGGTCGGTGCGGGCCATCGGCTACGACATGGACTACACCCTGGTGGAGTACCGGGTGGATGCCTTCGAGCGGATGGTCTACGCCCAGGCCCGGCAACGATTGGCCTCCGAAGACTGGCCCATGGATGGGCTCGAATTCGACGGCCAGATGGTGACCCGCGGGCTCGTGATCGACACCGAGCTGGGGAACCTGGTGAAGGCCAACCGCTTCGGTTTCGTGAAGCGGGCCATGCATGGCACACGCATGCTCGATTTCGCCGAGCAGCGGGATGCCTACACCCAGACCCTGGTGGACCTGAGCGACCCGCGCTGGGTCTTCCTCAACACCTTGTTTTCCCTGTCCGAGGGCTGTCTCTTTGCCCAGGCCGTGGACCTGCTGGACCGGGGCGCCCTGCCCCGCGCCTTCGAGTACGCGAGCCTCTACCGGCATGTGCGGCGGCGCGTGGATGCCCAGCACATCGAAGGCCACCTGAAGGCGGAAATTGCGGCAGCGCCCGAGCGCTACGTGGTGCAGGACCCCGAGGCAGCCCTCACTCTGCTGGACCAGAAAGCCGCGGGCAAGCGGCTGCTGCTCATCACCAATTCGGAGTGGACCTTCAGCTCGAAGATGATGGCCCACGCCTACGACCGGCACTTGCCCGGCGGCATGACCTGGCGGCAGCTCTTTGATGTGGTGATCGTCAGCGCCCGCAAGCCGGCCTTCTTTACCGAGCAGGCCCCCTTCTTCGAAGTGGCCGACGAGTCGGGTCTGCTGCGTCCCCTGGCCGGTCCCCTGCACACGGGAGGCATCTATCTGGGCGGATCTGCCGCCCAGGTGGAGCGGGATCTCGGCATCTCCGGCGATGAGATCCTCTATGTGGGTGACCATATGTTCGGTGATGTGCATGTGAGCAAGCGCACCTTGAGCTGGCGCACGGCTCTGGTGCTGCGGGAATTGGAGGCCGAGGTGTCGGCCCTCGAGGCCTATCGGCCCACGGAACTACGCCTCTTATCCCTGATGGGCGAGAAAGAGGCGCTGGAAGCCCGGCTCTCCCAGGCCCGCCTCGCGCTCCAGCGCCTGCACACGGGCTACGGGCCCACAGCCAGCACCGACGCAACCACGCTGGAGGCCCGGGTCCATGACCTCCGGGGCCAGCTCGTGGCCCTCGACGCGGAGATCGGCCCCCTCGCCAAGACCGGCAGCGAACTGACCAATGCTCGCTGGGGTTTGCTCACCCGGGCCGGCAACGACAAGAGCCACCTCACCCGGCAGATCGAGCGCTACGCCGACATCTACACGAGCCGTGTGTCGAACCTCCTGCACGCCACGCCCTTCGCCTACTTCCGGTCACCCCGGGGAAACCTGCCTCACGACCCCATCACCGCCGGCGACCTGCTCCAGGACCCCAGGATCGAGGCCTGAAGGCACACCAGATTCGCGGGTCCACTGAAACCTCTCGGGCAGGCGCGAAACCTGCCCACGGCGCTTGCGCATAACCCCATTACGACCCATGGTACCCCTGCACGAAAGAGGGTCCCATGTTGACGGTCCGCCCAGCCTCAGTTGCCGGAAGGTTCTATCCGGGGGATCCCATCCTCCTGGAACGAGAGGTGGATCGCCTGCTCGCCGGGGTGACGGTGCCACCGGAAGACCCCATGCCCAAGGCCCTGATCGTGCCCCACGCCGGCTACGCCTACTCAGGACCCGTGGCCGCCAGCGGCTATGCGCGGCTGATGCGGGCAGGCGACTCCATCGAGCGCGTGGTGGTGCTGGGTCCCAGCCACCACGTGGCCTTTCATGGCTTGGCCCTGCCCGAATCCGACGCTTTTGAGACCCCGCTCGGCATCGTGGAGATCGACCTGGCGGCCCTGGCCTTGATCCCCTGGGTGCGCCGCAGCGAGGCCATCCACCGGCCCGAGCATTCCCTGGAAGTGCATCTGCCCTTCCTGCAGCGGGTGGCTCCGAAAGCAAAATTGGTCCCCTTGGCCGTGGGCGAGGCCACGCCCTCCCAGGTGGCGGAGGTGCTGCAGGCCCTGTGGGGCGGTCCGGAAACGGTCATCGTGGTTAGTTCGGACCTTTCCCACTACCTGCCCTACCGCGAGTGCCACGCCATGGATGAGGAGACCGCCCGACAGATCCTCCGGCTGGACCCGGCCCTGCCCCGGGAGTGCGCCTGTGGAGCCGCCCCCGTGGCCGGGTTCCTGGAGGCCGCACGACGCAAGCGGCTGCACCCCCTGCTTCTCGACCTTCGGAACTCGGGTGATACGGCCGGAGGCCAGGAGGAGGTCGTCGGGTATGGAGCCTTTGCATTCTTCGAAACAGGCAGCGGCCATCCCTGAGCGGGATGGGCAATCCCTGGCGCGGCTGGCCCGGGAGGCCATCGTGGAAGCCCTGGGTGGGCTCGCCTGTGAGCGGAGCAGCGCGCCCGACTTCGACAATCCGAGGGCCTCCTTCGTGACCCTCACCCTGGATGGGAAGCTGCGTGGCTGTGTGGGTAGCCTGGCGCCGCCAGCCTCCCAGGTCGAAGGCATCATCCACAACGCCCAGGCCGCCGCCTTCGAGGACGCCCGTTTCGACCCCCTGCGGCGGGAGGAATTGCCCCGACTCACCGTGGAAGTGTCCCTGCTCTCCCCGCTGCAACCCATCGCCTGCACAGATGAAGGGGACCTCCTCCGGCAGCTCCAGCCCGGAGGGGATGGCTTGGTCCTGGATCTCGAGGGACAGAGGGCAGTCTTCCTGCCCCAGGTCTGGACGGAGCTACCGGAACCCCGCGCCTTCCTCGCGGCCCTCAAGCGGAAGGCCGGGTGGCCCACCACCTTCTGGTCCCCGCGGATCAGGGCCTGGACCTTCACCGTGGATGCCTGGCGTGAAGAGCCTCCGCATGTGCCGGACGAGGCGGGCTTCCTCTATCCCGCGCGCCACTGGCAACGGCTCGAGGACGGTCGCTTCCGCTGCAATGTCTGTCCCCACCGCTGCGCCCTGCGCGAGGGACAGCAGGGCCGCTGCGTCGTGCGGCAGCGGATCGGGGACCGCATGGTTCTCACCACTTATGGCCGAACCAGCGGCTTCTGCGTCGACCCCATCGAGAAGAAGCCGCTCAACCATTTCTTCCCGGGCTCCGCGGTGCTTTCCTTCGGGACCGTGGGCTGCAATCTCTCCTGCCGCTTCTGCCAGAACTGGAATCTCTCCCGCTCCCGCGACCTGGGCCTCCTCCGCGACCGGGCCACCCCCGAGGCCATCGCCGAGCGCGCTCGCCACCAGGGCTGCCGCAGTGTCGCCTTCACCTACAACGAGCCGGCCACTTCCCTCGAGTTCGTCTCGGACGTGGCCGAGGCCTGCCATGCGCAGGGGATCGCCACCGTGGCGGTGACGGCGGGCTACCTGGAGGACGCGGCCCGCCGGGATTTCTTCACGCACCTGGACGCGGTGAACGTGGATCTGAAAGCCTTCAGCGACTATTTCTACAGGCGCGTGGTGGGCGGCTCCCTGGAGCCGGTCCTCGACACCCTGCGCTACCTGGTCCACGAGACGAAGGTATGGACGGAGATCACTTGCCTCCTCATTCCCGGCCTGAACGATTCGGACGACGAGATCCGGAGGCTCACCCACTGGATCGCCTCCGACCTCGGCGTCGAGGTGCCCCTGCACTTCAGCGCCTTCCACCCGGACCATCGGATGCTGGACCTGCCGCCCACCCCACGGAGCACCCTCATCAGGGCCCGGGATCTCGCCCGCGAGGCGGGCCTGCATTACGTCTACACAGGAAATGTCCGTGACCTGGAGGGTGGGACAACCCGCTGTCCCGGCTGTGGCCGGGCCGTGATCCAGCGCGACGGATACCGGTTGCTGGACCTGAACCTCCAGGAAGACGGAACCTGTGGTCACTGCGGGACGCAGATTTCTGGTGTCTTCACCAGCAGGGGACAAGTCCCTCACTTCACCGCATAGACCGTCAGGCCGTAGTGCTCCGGATCCCAGGGCGGATCATCGTTCCAATGGCCGTAGGCGTGGCTGTCATCGGTCTTGAATCGCAGGGTGTAGGTGCCCCTGGGGAGGCTGATCAGTTCATCGGCCAGGCGGTTCTTGGAGGCGCCGCCGGCATGAAGGGTATGGCTGCGCACCATGGTCCAAACGCGAGTTCCCGCGGCGTCCTCAAGCCAGCCCTCGTCCGCCATGTCATCGCCATCACCCTCAGCGACGGCATAGACGCGCGCCGATTGCGCCGTGGCGAGGGTGAAAGAGGTGCGGCGATCCTGGTCATTGCCCACGCGCACCAGTTCGGCCAATACGGTCCAGGAGAGGGGCTTCGTCAGCGTGACCGCCGGCAGGTCGGCATCGGCGGGTACGGACAGCGTCAGGCCGTACAGCCCGGGATCGCAGGGAGGCGCGGCGTTCCAGTCCGCGGGGGAATGGGAATCGTCCGTGATGAACGTGGCTTCGTAGTCTCCCGCGGGCAGCGGGATGGTCTCCACCTGGCGGCGGTTCTTGCGGGCGCCACCGGCGTACTGGGACTTGTCCAGGGTCATCTCCCACACCCGGACCCGGCTGCGGGCGTCCGTGATCCAGCCGTAGTCGTGCATGCTCCGGCCGCTGCCCTCGCCCTCCGCATAGACATGCAGGGTGACGGGTTTGCGCAGGTGGAAGGCCTGGGTCCAGTGGCCGTTGTCCGCGTCGGCTGAAAGCGCCACGACGATGTTCTTCCAGCGCAGGGGCGCCTCAAAGGTGGACACTTCCGAAGGGTTTCCGCCCGGCAGGTAGATCTTCATGCCATAGTTCCCCACCTGCTCCCGCCAGCGGCGGAGCAGGCTGGCGTCGTCGGCGCCCATGGTGGCGAGAAAGCCGTGGGGCCGCTCGTTGGCTCCGGCCTCGAGAGCCCGCCGGTCGATGTTCCGGGTCCACTGGGCGAAGAACAGGCCCTGTCCGAATCCGTGGTTGGCGAAGTAGGCTTCGTAGCTGCCCGCGGGCAGATCCAGGTACCGATCGGCCACGCGGTACTCCCAGTCCCGCTTGGTGTTCGCTCCATCCATCTGCCAGACCACCTCGCGGGTGGTGGCGTTCAGGATCCAGCCATAGGCGAACAGCGGATTGTCCGAGGAGGTGTGCAAGATTTGGTGGAGGCCGCCCCCCCGGGCGTAGATGTGAACTTTCGTGGGCCTGGGCAGGGAGAACCCCTGCTGGCGCACCTCGGCCGTTTCGAAGCCATGCAACCCCACGATGCGGGGCTCCCCGCCCTGCATGGCCGCCGGCGCGAAGGCGACGAACAGCACGAACAGGGCCACGGCGTGGACCGTTCGAATCAGGGCCGCAGCCTCGGATAGCAGGAAGGGCAGCATGGGAACCCCCGGGATGCCTACAAGCTAGCCCTTCCCGGAGCCCTCATTCATGCAGATCGGCGAACAGCACATCTCTACCGGCGAATGGCTACCACTGCTCCAGAAAGGCCTGGGCTTCCGCCTCGGCCGCGGGGGATAAGTGGGCGAAGCGCATCAACCGGTCATTGAACTCATAGTGCAGCTCCCGGTTCTCCTCCAGCAGCAGCTCCAACTGCTCCCGATGGATCGCCTCGTCCGTCAGGAAACGCCAGAAGATGGCATCGGCGACCTCTTTCAGGCCCATGGACCGGGCCTCCCAGTGGGTGCGCAGGATGGTGCGCCAGCCGACCTTCTTCATGGTACTGTCCTGGGCGATGGCCTCCTGCCAGACGGGCCCCGACCACGCCTGAATCAGCTCCACGGCCCGCTCCTCGTCCTTCCGGCCGATGCTCAGGACCAGCTCGCCCAGGTCATACAGGACCGTCTCATAGGCGAAATGCAGTCCCTCTTTGACCGCGAGACGGGCGTAGTGCATCAGATGGTGGAGGGCCTTATGCATCCGGTCGGGCGCGCGGTGGAAGGTCTCGACGAGCAGCCGGAAGTGGTAGGACAGGTTCTGGAACCGGCGGAGGTCCCGCTCATCCAGGGCCTCCCTCAACAGGGTGTTGAAGGTCATCACGTGGAGCTCGATCACAGGCTCCGAGGCGGCCTCGCAGGCCAGGCGGGCCGTATCCACCAGCTGCGCCGCCATCTCGGACAGCAGCTCATGCTGCCGCCGGGTGGCCATCTCGGCCACCTTGAGGATTTGCGCCAGGACATAGGCCTCGGGCCAGACCTCTTCGCGGATGAGGTAGTCTTGCCCCTCTTTGGCCAGACCGGGAACGAACCAGGGCCTCGAGGCGCGCCAGGCGGACGTCTCCTGTCCGCCGCAGCTGATGATTCCGGCCAGGAGCGAATGCAGGCTCTTCAGCGCGAGCAAGACCAGCTGCCGGTCCCCCCGGGCCATGCCCGTGAGCGCCACGTTCGTCACCACATCGATGGTCTCGAAGAGGTTGTCCTTGTTCGTTTCGATGTGCCGGCCCAGGGCCAGTTCAGGCAGGCTGCGCAGGCCCTTCCGGCTGAGCATCGGCATGAAGTAGCTGGGCCGGAGGAACCGGCTGATGCCGAACAGGTAGGGGAGGATGCCCGCAAGCACCACCAGGTAGATGAAGGCCACGGCCCAGATGCCGAATCGGACGAAGGCGTGGCCCGCCGGGAAGAAATGCAGGGCCATCACCAGCAGGTTGCCCACGATGAAGACAGAGAGGCCGCCGACGATCAGCGGATGGGTCACATAGAGCTTCACCAGCCGCGGTGTGTAGAGGTTCGACGTGAGCGGCAGAATCAGCGCGATGCTGGTCATCACCACGGCCATGATCGAGTTCAGGGTGCGGCTGGCCGTGGCGAAGCCCAGCGGCTCGAACTCCTGGATCCCGCCGTGGTGGGCGGTGAGCATGCCCAGAATCGCGGCCGCCAGGAAACACCCGGCCGTCACCACCGCAGGGCGGTGGCCATTCCAGATGCTGGTGATCCGTCCCTGGGCCATGCCTGCCTTTCGGCGGGGACCTGTTGCAGGCTGAATCTCAACTCTCAGCCCAGGGCAACCCATTCCACCAGCACCCGCTGGGCCTGGAGGATGGGGCCATCCTGGGTGCCCAGCAGCGGCATTCGCACCGTGCCGTCGGGGCTGAAGCTCGCGCCCTTGGCCCGCCCCACCCACACCATCAGCTTCGCAGGATCGACGGGTGTCTGGGGGCTCAGGCGCAGCTTGAGCTGGCCCTTGTCCACGGCCACTTCGGACACGCCCAGCAGCTGGGCCCGCAGCTTCACCTTGAGCAGTTCGAAGAAGTGCAGCGTGTCTGAATCGTCCTCGGGGATGTGGCCAAAGCGATCCTCCAGATCCAGCTTGTACAGTTCGAGGTCCCGTTCCTCCCGCAGGCGGGAGATGCGCTTGTAGGCCACCAGGCGCTCAGCAGCCTGGTCGATCCAGCGGCGACCGAGCTGGGCGCCCGGGGCCAGGCCGTCCAGCTTCACCTCGAAGCTGGCGCTGGGCTGGCCCTGCAGATCCTGGAGGGTCTCCTCCAGTAGCTTCACGTAGAGTTCGAAGCCGATGTCGTGGATGTGGCCGGACTGCTCGCCGCCCAGCAGGTTGCCCGCGCCCCGCAGCTCCAGGTCCATGGCCGCGACCCGGAAGCCCGAGCCCAGTTCCGAGAAATCCTCCAGAGCCTGCAACCGCCGGCGGGCATCCTCGCTGATCTCGTGCTTGGGCGGAATCAGCAGGTAGGCATAGGCGGGCACATCGCTGCGGCCCACCCGGCCCCGCAGCTGGTAGAGCTGGCTGAGGCCGAAGGCATCCGCGCGATGGACGATGAGCGTGTTGGCGTTGGGCACGTCGAGGCCGTTCTCCACGATGGTGGTGGCCACCAGCACGTCCACGCGGCCTTCCATGAAAGCCAGCATCACGTGTTCCAGGCCCTCGTCGCTCAGCTGCCCGTGGCCCACGGCTACGCGGGCGTCCGGTACCAGCTCGCGCACCCGCTCGGCGATCGATACGATGGACTCCACGCGGTTGTGCACCAGGTAGACCTGGCCGCCACGCCGCAGCTCGAACTGGATGGCAGTCTGCACCAGCTCATCGCTCCAGGGGGCCACCACGGTCTCGATGGACAGGCGGTCCTTGGGCGGCGTTTCGATGAGACTGATCTCCCGCAGACCCGTGAGGCTCATGTGCAGTGTGCGAGGGATGGGCGTGGCGCTGAGGGCCAGCTGGTCCACGTTGAGGCGCAGCTTCTTCAGCTTCTCCTTGTGCCCCACACCGAACCGCTGCTCCTCATCGATGACCACCAGGCCCAGGTCCGCGAACTTCACGCGGGCACCGAGCATCTGGTGGGTGCCGATGACGATCTCCACCTTGCCGTCGCCCACATCCTGCAGGATGCGCTTCTGGTCCACGGGATCCACGAAGCGGTTGAGCATCTCGATGCGGATGGGGAAGCCCGCGAAGCGCTCCTTGAAGGTGCGGAAATGCTGGAAGCAGAGCACTGTCGTGGGGCACAGCACGGCCACCTGCTTGCCTTCCAGCGCCACCTTGGCGGCCGCCCGCATGGCCACCTCAGTCTTGCCGAAGCCCACATCGCCCACCAACAGGCGATCCATGGGCCGCGGCGATTCCAGATCGGCCTTCACCGCCTCGATGGCCTCGACCTGGTCCGGCGTGGGCGTGAAGGCGAAGCTGGCATCGAAGGCCGCCATGTCTGGCCCGTCCGGCGGATAGGCGTGGCCCTTCTCCAGCTTGCGCTGGGCGTAGAGCTTCAGAAGCTCGTCGGCCATGTCCCGGATGGCCTTCTTGGCCCGGCGCTTGACCTTGGCCCAGGAAGCGCCGCCCAGCTTGTCCAGGGGCGGCAGGTGGCCCTCGGCGCCCGTGTAGCGCTGCATCAGATCGGCCCGTTCCAGGCTCACGTTGAGCTGGCCGCCATCGGCGTAGCGCAGTTGCAGCACTTCCTGTTCCTCGCCACCCGCGATGAGCGTGGCGAAGCCCAGGAACTCGCCGATCCCGTGATCCAGGTGCACCACGCGGTCGCCGGGCTTGAGGTCCCGCAGGTCCGACAGGAAGGCCGCGCTGCGGGACTTCTTGGGCGCGGCCTGGATGGCCTTGCGGCCGAAGACCTCGCGCTCGGTGAAGACCACCAGGGCCGGTTCCTTCAAATGAAGACCTGCGCTCAACGGCAGGTGGAGAGCCCGGCATCCGACTTCGGTACCGTAGGCCTGGGGCAGCTCGTGCTCCCGTAAGAATTCCTGGAAGCGATCCCGCATGCCCGGCGTGGACCCGGCCAGGAACACCCGATGCCCGTTGAGGGACAGGTCCTGGAGGTGGTCCGCCAGGTCGGATAGGCGACCCTGGAATTCGCGCACGGGCTGCGCCGCCAGGGGCACCGTGGCCTCGCTCTGCCACTCGGTGAGCAGCAGGGTGGGACGGCTGGGATCCGAGGGCAGGAAGCGGTCTTCGAAGTCGGGGCACACCACGCCGCCCCGGCGCAGCATGGCGAGTCCCTCCTCGATGCGGGCGCGCTCGGAATCCCGCAGGGCCTCCTCCCAGGCCCCATCCAATCGAACGCGCAGACAGGGCGGCACCCAGTGGACCAGCTGGCCCTTGGGTTGGGCCAGCAGCGGATGGAACAGTTCCTCGCCAGGGAAATGCCCGTGGGTGGCGAGGCGGGTGCGACGGAAGGCCAGGTCGTCCCCGGGTTCCTGGGTGCGGTCCGCGCGGGAGGCCACGGCCGCCAGCAGGGCCTCGCCATCCCCCCGGTCGCCCTCGAAGCGCGGGTAGAGCATGAGCGATTCCAGCGCCTCGCCCGTGCGCCGCTGGGTATCAGGATCGAAGGGGCTGAGCCGCTCCAGCTCGTCGCCGAAGGTCTCCAGGCGCAGGGGCTGATCGAGATGGTCCGGCCAGAGATCCACCACCATCCCGCGGGAGCTGAATTCGCCCGGGGACGAGGCCATCTCCGTGCGCCGGTAGCCGAGGGCCACCAGCGTCTCCAGCAACAGCTCGCGGGGCACCTCCGCCCCCTTGCGCAGCTCCAGCTTCTGCTTCTGGAACCAGGTGGGATGGGGCAGTTTCTCGCAAGCCGTGAGCGGCCCGGTGACCAGCACCTGGACCCGGCGCTCCAGCAGGCCCACCAGGGCCGACAGGCGCTCCCGGAGCACCATGCCCGGGGGGCTGCTTTCGCCACCGGCATAGGCCGCAAAGCCGGGGAAATGGGCGACCCCCGTGCCCGGCAGAAGCACCTGGAGATCCTGCGCCAGGGTGCGGGCTTCGGCTTCCGAGGGCGCGTCCACCCATAGCGACTGGACCCGCCCCTCCCGGCTCACCCACCTGGCCAGCACCAGGGCCAGGGCGGGAGGCGACATCCACCGGAGGCGGGCGCCTGGAGACCCGAGACCCTCCCAGGGCGCCTCGGTCGAGCGGAGCAGTTCCCTCAGATCGTGGTTCGCATCAGTCATAGACCCTTCAGATTGCCTGATGCGGACAGGCACCGCCACCGAAGGAATCAGATCTCTCGCACAGCCCATTCTCGCGGCACGAGCGCCCGGTCCCACCACACGCCCTTTTCGCTGCGCCGGCCCACGGCCAGGAACATGTTCACCTCGGCGCCCCTGGGCAGGTCCAACAGGGCCTTGGCCCGCCAAGGGTCGAAGCCCTCCATGGGACAGGTGTCGAAACCTTCGGCCCGCATGGCGAGCATGAAGGTGGCGGCCGCCAGGGCTGTGCTCTTGTGCGCCATGACGCGGATATCCGAGCGCGACATGAGATTCGGTGTGGGCTTGAACCGAGAGGCCAGGCGGCTGAAGGCCCGCTTCAGCGGCCCGAGCACGCCGAAAGGTCCCGTGGTGTAGATCACCGGAATGATGCGCCGGTAGTAGGAGGCCTGGCTCGGACGGAGCGGCCCCCGGCCTTCGAAGATGCGCAGGATCTCGTCCCGGTTCCGTCTCCAGGTATCGCGGTGAGTGACCAGGGCGATGAGCACCGGTGCTGTCTTGGCGGGCATCTGGTCCAGGCAGGCGGCGTTGGCCAACCGCCGGGTTTCCGGATCGCGGATGATGATGAATTCCCATGGCTGGAGGTTGCTGGAACTGGGGGCTAGGCGCGCCGCATCCAGGCAGCGGTCCAGCACCTCCTGGGGCACCGGGTCGGGCAGGAAATCCCGCACGGTGCGTCTGGACTCCACAGCGGAATAAAAGGGTGAATCAGGCATCCGGGGCCTCCACGAGGGGTCGCATGGTTTCAAGCTCCACGGGTTTGCCAAGCCGGCGCCGGATCCAGGCCCAGGCCTTGGCCAGGCTCATGTCTTCCAGGATCTCGAAGAACACCGGCACCACGATTAGGGTGAGCAGCGTGGAGGTGATGAGGCCGCCCACCACGGCCCGGGCCATGGGGGCCCGCATCTCCGCGCCGGCGCCCAGCGCCAGGAAGAGGGGCAGCATGCCGCCCACCATGGCGAAGCTGGTCATGAGGATCGGACGCAAGCGGACCGTGCCGGCGCGGATGATGGCTTGGCGTCGGGAAATGCCTTCTTCCCGTTCCAAATGCAGGGCATGGTCCACCAGCAGGATGGCGTTCTTGGTCACCAGGCCCATGAGCAGGATCATGCCGATGCTCGTCATCATGGACATGTTGTCCCCGGTGACGAGCAGCATCATGACCATGCCCACCATGGAGAGCGGCAGGCTGAGCATGATGGTGATGGGCAGCTTGAAGCTCTCGAACTGGCTGGCCAGCACGAAATAGATGAAGAACACGGCGAGGAGCAGAGACTGGCCCATGTAGCCGGCCGTCTCCTTGCTGTCCCGGGTCTGGCCCAGGAATTCCACCCGCAGGCCCTCGGGCAGCTTCCCGCTGGCCTTGAGTGCTTCGACCTTCTTGGCTGCGTCGGCGCTCACTTCGCCGAGGGTGGCCCCTTCGAAGTTGGCGTCGATCTCCACCTCCTCCATGAGGTCATGGCGCTGGAGCTTGGCGGGGGCGATGCCCTCCTCGAAACGGACCACCTGGTCCAGGCGGATGAGGGGATGCTTCCCGCCGCCCAGGTCCTTGGTGCTTTCCACGGTCATGTTGGCCAGCTGGGTCGACAGGCGCCGCTCCTGGTCGGAGAGTCGTACCCGGACGTCCCGCTGCTCGCCGCTTTCGTCCTCGTACTTGGCCACCTTCTCGCCGTCGACGAGAGGCCGCACCACCCTCGCTACGGCAGAGGGGCTCACGCCCAGGTCCGAGGCCGCGTTGCGATCCACCACCAACCTCAACTCGGGCTTGCCGCTATCCAGGCTGGTGGTGATGTCCACGGCCCCGGACACGGAGCGCAGGGCCTCCTTCACCAGGGGCACGGCGCGGGTGACGGACTCCCGGTCCGGGGCCTGGACCGCAATCATGATGGGCGACTGCTGGCCGAAATCATTCACCGTGCCTACGGTGATTTCGACGCCGGGAATGGCGCGGAAAGCATCCCTCAGCTTCCGGCGGATCTGGATGTGGTGGGGCCGTCGTCCTTCCTTCAACTTCACATAGATGTTGCCGGTGTTGATGGTGCCGTTGAGGCCCGTGCCAATAGTGGTGTAGGCCAGTTCCACGCCGGGCGTCGCCTTGATGACTCCCTCGATGGCCTCGGCCTTTTGCCGGGTGGTCTGGAGGCTGGAGCCGGGCTCGGCTTTGAAGGTCACGGCCAGATCGCCGCGGTCGTAGTCCGGCATGAAGTTGTTGCCGAGCAGGCCCATGAGCCCCATGGCCAGCACCCAGCTCCCGAACCCTAGGCCCATGACGGTCCACCGGTGTTCCAAGGCCCATTCAATGGCGGTCTTGTAGTAGATCTCCCACCGGTCCAGCAGGCGGCTGAAAGCCTCCACGCTGCGCATGATCGGGTTCCGGCCCCGGTAGTGGACATGGGCATCCGCGCTCTTCTCGTGCTCGGGATCGGGCCAGACGGCGCTGAGCATGGGATCCAGGGTGAAGCTCACGAACAGCGACACCGCCACGGCGAAGGCCACCACGATGCCGAAGGGGAAGAAGAACTTGCCCACGATGCCGCCCATGAAGGCCACCGGCACGAACACCGCAAGGATGGACAGGGTGGTGGCGATGACCGCAGGTCCGATCTCGGCCGTGCCCTCCCGGGCTGCGGTGACGTGATCCTTGCCCATCTCGGCATGCCGGGTGATGTTTTCGCGGACCACGATGGCATCATCGATGAGGATGCCAATGGCTAGGCTGAGGCCCATCAAAGTCATTGTGTTCAGGGTGAAGTTCAGGGCCTTCATGATGATGAAGGTGGATATCACGGATACGGGCAGAGTCAGACTGGTGATGAGGGTGGAGCGCCAGCTCTTCAGGAAGTAGAAGACGATGATGACGGTGAGCAGGCCGCCTAGGTAGATGGACACCTTCACGTCGTCCACGCTATCGGAAATGAAGCGGGCATTGTCGCGAGCGGTCACCACCTCCACGCCCTGTTTTTCCAGTTCGGGCTTCAGGGTATCGAGGGTTTTTCGTACCGCGGTCACCATGGCTACGGTGTTGCCGCCCGTCTGTCGCTGCAGTTCGAGAGCCACCACATCGTGCCCATCCAAGCGCGCCAGGCTCCGGCGCTCCTTCACGCCGTCCACCACCGTGGCCACTTCCTGCAGCTCGATGGGGCGACCCAGCTTGTTGCCCACCACCACGTGGCGGAAATCCTCCACGGATTTTGCCTTGGCATCCACCTTCACCGACACTTCGCGCCGGTCCTGGAGCAGGCTCCCGCTGGGGATGGCCATGGTGTCGTTGCCGAGGGCAGCCGTGACCGCGGTCAGAGACAATCCACGGGATTCCAGCGCCTGGGGATCCACCTGCACGAGGATTTCCCGGGTGCTTTCGCCAGCCACCTCCACTTTGCCCACGCCATTTACATTTTCCAGGCGCCGTTTCAGGAAGTCCTCAGCGATACGGGTCAGTTCCCGATCGTTCATGCCCGGGTGCTTGGCATCCGGCTTCAGCACCAGTGAAAGTACGGGAAGCTGGGCCGGGTCGAACTTGGAGATGACGGGTTCTTCGATGTTGTTCGGCAGGTCGCGACGGATCTGGCCGATCTTGGTGCGCACATCGTCCAGAGCCTTATCGATGTCACGGCCGAGCTGGAACTGGATCAGGAGCGTCCCCAGGCCCTCCTGGCTGGTGGAACTGATCTCCTTGATCGCCTCCAGGGGATTGACCGCTTCTTCCACCTTTTTCACCACGTCCTGCTTGACGGACTCTGGGCTGGCGCCGGGATAGATGATGGAGACAGTGATGATGGGGAGGTCGGTGTTGGGGAACTGCTCGATGCCCAGCCCCTTCACCGAAAAGAGGCCCAGCACCACCAGGGCCAGCATGATGCAGACGGTGAAAACGGGCCGGCGGATGGAGAAATCGGAAAGGAACATGTCACTTCCCTCCCGCAGGTGCGGTCACGACCTGCAGGCGCGTGCCTTCGCCCACCAGATCCTTGCCACCGTCGATGACCAGGTCCTTCAGGGCCAGGCCCTGAACAGGACGGTAACCATTCTGCTCGACCCCCAGGGACACCTTGCGGCGATGGGCCGCACCGTCCTGGGCCACGAAGAGTTCTGCGTCCCGACCCTCCGCTTTGAGGAGGGTGGCGGGCAAGGAAGGCTGCTTCACCTCGCCCTCGCCGAAGATGACGCCTTCGACGAAGAGGCCGCCCTTGAGCTGGCCATCGGAGTTGGGCACTTCAATGCGAACGCGCAGCGTGCGGCCGTCCGAGGACAGGGAGGGGCTCACCTGGGTGAGGCGTCCCTCCACGGCCCGATCGATGCCCGCCGTATGGAAGGTGACCAGCAGGCCTGGCTTCACGAGCCCCATGACCTCGGCGGACAGGTTGGCCTGGATCTCGAGTTTGCGGTTGTCAACCACCTCGAAGGCAGGCTGCCCAGGGTTCAACATTTCGCCTGGCTGAACCAGGCGCCGGGCTACCTGGCCCGCGAAAGGCGCCACGATGCGGGCCTTCTTCAACCGGAGGCGGGCCATCCCCAGGTTGCTTTCCGCGGCCTGGACGGCGGCCCGGGTCGCGTTGAACGCGGTCTCGGCCTGCTGGGCTGACTGCCTGGTGATGCTGCGCTTCTCCAGCAGGGCTGCGGAACGATCGTTGTCACGTTGGGCTTGCAGGGCCTGGGCCTTGGCCTGGGTCAGCTGGGCTTCGGCGGCCTGCACACCCAGCAGGAAGTCGTCCTCGTCCTGGGCGCCGAGCAGCGCACCGGCGGCGACGGTATCCCCCTCCTGCACCGCCACGCGAGTCATGCGGCCCGTAACCTCGCCTTTGAGCTCGGCGCGGTTCACCGCAAGGAGGGTGCCGGTAAAGGCCACGGCGGGACGGAAGGTGTGTTCCTCCACCGGCACCAGCGTCACCGCCTGCAGGCCCTCGGACTTGACCTTGGCCTGGTGGCTCAGCTCGGCATTCCGCTGGCTGAGGTGGTAGGCCGTAGCCCCCGCGATGAGGGCCACCGGGATCAGGGAATAGATGATTGTCTTGCTTCGCATGTCGTCTTTCCTTATTCAAGATCTTGGATCACTGGGTCCAGACGTCAGAGAGGGGGTAGGCCGACAGACCGGCGCTGTTCAAAGAGGGCTGCCCAAAGACCCAGTTGAGCTTGGCGGCGCTGGCTTTCGGCCTGGCGCTCCGAGCGTTCCATGATCAGGAGGTCCAAGGAGGTGATGAGGCCTTGGTCGAAGGCATCTCGACTCATGCGAAGCGCTTCCAGATTGGCGTCGTGGGCCTTTCGGGCGGCCTCGTTGAGGGCGATGGCCTTCGTCATGTCCCGGTCGGCGGTGCTTTGCTCGATGGCCACGGACCGCTCGCGATCGATGCGTGACTGCTTCACCTGTTCAAGCTGGGCCGTGTTCTGTGCCCGCTTCCCGGAGCTCCTCAGCCCATCGAAGATCGGGAACTTCATGGTGACGCTCACCTTCCAGGTATCGTAGGGTTCCTTGAAGAGGCTGTCCGTCCGGTCGGTCTGGTATCCGTAGCTGGCGGTGAGGTCGAACTTGGGGCGCAGGTCTGACGTGATGATCTTTTCGTTGGCCCGGTACATCGCCTCCTGCTGTTTCAGCTGGGCGAGTTCGCTGCGCTCCGCGCCCGCAGGTTTGTCCTTCAGTTCCGGCAATCCGAGGCCTTCAAGGACAATCGGCGTCCTGGGATCCAGCCCCAGCTGTCCGTTCAGCACTTCCATGGCCCGCTTCACCTGGGCGTCCGCCTGGAGGGAGTCGGGAATCACGGCCAACAGTTCACTCTCGGCACGAAGCCGGTCCAGCTCGGTGGCAGTCTGGGCTTCCAGTCTGGCTTTCACATCCGATACGAACTGCTCCGCCGTCATCCGCCGGGTCTCGATGACTTCCTGCTCGGCCTGGGCGGAAAGCACCGCCAGATAGGCCTTGGCGACACCGTGCAGGATATCCAGCTCCGAGGTCGTGTAGGAGAAGGTGGCCTCTTTCTCGCCCATCCTGGCGATATCGATGGCCGTGCCCAGCTTGCCCCAGTAGTACAGGGGCTGGGTGAGGTTCGCCTGGTTGGTGTAGATGCTTTGGGTGCCCACCAGGGAGTCGGGAGTCAGACCAAAGGTAGACAAACTGCCCGCGAAGCTGCTGTTGAGGATGGAGACATCCCGCACCCGGGTGAAATCACTGACGAGGGTCAGCTGGGGGAGCGCATCCGCCCGGGTGCTGGTGATCAGACCACGGCGCTCGTCCACCCGGGCCTTGGCGGCGCGGAGCATGGGGTTCTCGTTCCGGGCCCGCGAGAGGGCACCGGAAAGGTCCAACGAGAGGGCTGCGCCGGGCGTCGGGGCCTGGGTCGGAGGCGGCGTCAGGACCTGCGCCTGGAGGGTGGGCGGGGCGAACAAGAACATGGTCAGTTCCTCGGCTGCGGAAAGGCCTCGGGAACGCCAAGTCCCCTCAGGCTGAAGTCGATGTGGTGCTGGATGACCTTCTCGATGTCTTCGGGATAGGCCGGATTGGACCGGACGAGACGGATAATCCCCAGCGAGTTCCGGAAGTGGATCATCAGTCCCTGGATGCTCACGCCCATGGCAAAGAGCTCGTCATCATCCAGGTCGGGCCGCAGCACCTGGAGGCAGGTCATCAGGTAGGTCACATAGGGCTGGATATGTTCGATGAGCAGGTTCGAGGAGGCCGGGCGCGGAGACTGCATCTCCCGGGCCATGAGGATCATCGCGGCCTCATCCACCGGGTCCGAACCATCACAGGACATCAGTTCAGTCACGAAGGCGCGAATGTAGTTCCGGAAGCCCTGGAGGGCGGCCTCCCGGGCGCCCGGTGCACCGGCGGGCGGCAGACCCGCGAGCTGGGACACGGGAGAGACCTTGCGGGAGAAGATGGCCTTGAGGGCCTCCAGATAGAGTCCCTCCTTCCCGCAGAAGTGGTAGGCCACCAGGGCGGAATTGGCATTGGCGTGCTTGGCGATCTCGCGGATGCCGGCCCCATCGAAGCCTTTGGCCGCGAAATGAAGGATGGCGGATTCGATGAGGCGGGTTCGGGTGTCGTGGCTGAGGGCTGGGGAAGTCATGGGGGTCCTTGGGATCAATCAATCGAGTGATCAATTCAACATTTAAAGATTAATCAAACGATTGATGATGTCAACCTCGAACGTTCGGACGGCCATCCATCGCCTCCCGGGGCGCTTTATGCGATTCTGGATCCTTGCGGAGTCCCCCCATGCTCTTCCTGGCCTTCTATTTCCTTCTTTTCCTGATCCTCGTCTTCCAGGGCACTCAAATTGCCGGCGAGGTGAAGACACCCCTCGGCACCCTGCCCGAGGAAGTGGGGCAGAATCCTGTAGCTTCCGCCCGCTGGGGCATCCTGCTCATCGGGGTCGGGTTCTTCGGGGCCGCCATGGGCCTTTTGGGGTTCCGGTCCCCGTCCTTGGCCGCCGCCCGTCCGTTCTGTTTCGCCTTGGGGGTTTTGGTCCTCACCCTCTTCGGGCTGTGGGTGATCTTTTTCGGCCGCAAGGCTGAGTTCATCGGCAAGCCCGCCGTGGCTGACGATCACGGCCACGGGCACCACTAGCCCGCCTGATTCAGGGAATCAGCAGCAGCGCTCCCTGGGTCGAGCGCGACTCCAGAAGCCGGTGCGCTCGAGCAGCCTCGCGAAGGGGCACCCGATCGTGGATGTGGGCCCTGACCACCCCTTTGACATGGGCCTCAAACAGGTCCTTTGCCGCAGCCTGGAGATCCACGGGATCAGCCACATGCGGGAAGAGGCTCGGACGCTGGAGGGCCAGGCCGCCCCGGCGGCCCAGATCGGCCACATCCACCATCGGGAGGGCGCCACTGGACCGGCCGAAGGAGGCCAGGAGGCCGAAGGGGGCCAGGCTGTCCAGGGAGGCCTCGAAGCTATCCTTTCCGACGGAATCGTAGGCCACCCGCACGCCTTTCCCACCGGTGATGCGCCTCACCTGGGAGGCTAGGTCCCCATAGGACCCTCCACCGGGAACGATAAGGACGGAATGGGCGCCCTCGGCCTTCACAGCGTCCGCCTTCGCTTCGGTGCTGACGACTCCGATCACGTTCGCGCCTTCTGTGGCTAGCCACCGCGTGAGGATCAGGCCCACTCCTCCCGCCGCCGCATGCACGAGGGCCCATTCACCTTTCGCGGGCCGCCAGACTCGCCGAACCAGCATGTGGGCGGTGAGGCCCTTGAAGATCAGGGCCGCCGCCTCTTCGTCGGAAATGGAACCAGGGAGGGGCACCAGACGAGCCACGGGGTGATTCCGGGCCTCGGAATAGGCCCCCGTGGGACCGTCCACATAGGCCACGCGCTGGCCCACCTCGAGTCCGGCGACGTCACCTCCAAGGGCCTCAACGACCCCAGCGGCCTCAAAACCCAGGGCGGCAGGAAGCGGAACCGGGTAGGCACCGGAGCGCTGGTAGATGTCGATGTAGTTCACGCCGATGGCGGTATGGCGAACCCGCGCCTCCCCTGGCCCTGGGGCGGTCAGTGGTGCTTCAGCCCACTCCAGGACCTCCGGACCGCCGGGCGCCCGGAACAGGATGCGATGGTTCATGGGAGCCTCCATTGGTCGGATGACCAACATTCAACCCCGCCATTTTGCCCTCTTCACGGCAAGGCATACGAAAAAGGCGACCCGATGGGCCGCCTTTTCTGGATCGATCGAAACTACAGTTTCTGGACGTTGGTCGCCTGGGGGCCCTTCTGGCCCTGCGCGACTTCGAAGCTGACGCGCTGATTCTCGTCCAACGTGCGGAACCCGCCGCCCTGGATGGCAGTGTGATGGACGAAGAGATCCGCGCCACCCTCGTCGGGAGTGATGAAACCGAAGCCCTTTTCAGCGTTGAACCACTTGACGGTGCCTTGAGCCATGACTGTTTCCTGCAGCAATGTCTGGTGATGGTGTAGCGATGACTTTCCCCAGACAAGGCCGTCATTGCGTAGGCGTGAGGTCCGCCCCTGGCGGGTCACGCGAACAGCATGACAGGATTGCCGCAGTCCATTCTTTTTTTTTGCAACCTTTTCCCATGATCGCGCACTAAGGGACAATCACCCGGTGATCAGAACCGGACGACAGCGCCGAAACCAACCCCTTTCCGATCCAGCTGGAATTCAAGATCATCCTTCACTGAACCCTTGGGCACATCGAAGCTGCCGCCCTCATAAAAGGCGCGGAGCCCGAACCAGCGCACAGGAAAATACCGGAGATCGGCCCCAACCAAAGTGTACTTGGCCTGCTTGTAGCCAAGGTAGTGGATATAGGCCTTGGCTTCGAGGCCCCCATTGAGCCCCCGGCCACCGGCTGAAAGACCTATCTGCGGAATGGTGGCAGTAATCCTATTGCTTGCCGCTTCCCCCGAAGTGACGCCGATGGCATCCATGTCGATCGTCATGACCTGCGCTCCGAGATCCAGGCCCAGCCAGGCATCCGAGCCACGCACAAACTTGATGGTCCAGGTGCCGTCCACGCAGGCCAGCTTCAAGTGGGACTTCACCTGTTCACCAATGTTATAAGGGGTTCCGTTCAAATAAATCTGGCGGGTCATCACGCTATCGCCACGGTAGTCCGCAGTGCCGTTAGAAAGCTGGAAGGCGAACCGGGGGCCCTGGTAATTTATCAAGAAACCAGGGGTCGTCTTGTCCCTGGCCAGGCCCAGATCCGAGTTCAGATCCACCAGGATATCGTTGCCATTGCTTTTGCCCTCGAAGTGCCCGGTGAGGTCGGGTCCGTAGGACTGGCCGCCCAGGGTCCAGGTGCGCTGAAAATCCTGGGCAGGGGCGCCCGGGGCGCCCAGCTGGGCGAAAACCGCGGTGGTGGACAGCAGCAGGGTGATCAGCAAGACACGCATCGCTCCTCCAGATGGGTTTCCACACTATCGTCGGGTCCGAGAAAAATCTGGAATATCAAATGCCGGCTAGTTTCCGGTAGGCCTCCAGAAAGTCCTTGGGTTGGGGGAGGATCTCGTCCTCCAGGGCCGGGTAGTAGGCCACCCAGGTGTCCTTGGCCGCCACCCGGCGCACCGGCGCGTCCAGGTGGAAGAACAGCTCGTCGGCGATCCGGGCGGCGATCTCGCTACCGTAACCCCAACTGAGCGTATCCTCGTGGGCCACGATCACCCGATGGGTCTTCTTGACCGTGCACTCGATGGCGGCCCAGTCGTACGGGTTGAGGGACCGGAGATCGATGATCTCGACGGAGATGCCTTCCTTCTCGGCTTCCCGGGCGGCCTGCACGGCGCGGTGGACGGTGCATCCATAGGTGATGACGGAGAGGCTCGTGCCCTCCCGCACCGTACGTGCCTTGCCGAAGGGGATCATGAAGTCGGGGCCGGGATCGTTGCCCTTGTTGTGGGTCTGCCGGTAGAGGTGCTTGGGTTCCAGGAAGAGCACCGGATCGTCGCAGCGGATGGCCGTCCGGAGCAGGCCGGCGGCATCCAGGGCCGTGCTGGGGCACACCACGCGAAGGCCAGGAATGTGGGTGAAGGTGCTCTCGCCGCACTGGCTGTGGTAGGTGGCGCCGCCCATGAGGTAGCCCGCGATGGGCACCCGCACCACCAGTGGGGACTTGAAGGCGCCATTCGAGCGCCAGCGGATGGTGGCCAGCTCGTCGCGAAGCTGTTGCATGGCGGGCCAGATGTAGTCGAAGAACTGGATCTCCACCACGGGTTTGAAGCCCCTCACCGCGAGTCCGATGCCCCGGCCGACGATGGTGGCCTCCGCCAGCGGTGAGTTGAACACGCGGTGGGCGCCGAACTGCTTCTGCAGGCCGTGGGTGGCCTTGAAGACACCACCCTTCCCCTTCACTTCGTCCTGGATGTCCACGCGGCTCACATCGGCCACGTCTTCGCCGAACACCAGGATGCGGGGATCGCGCGCCATCTCGTGCTTGAGGGTGGCGTTGATGAGGTCGATCATCGTCTTCTTGCCGGTGGTCTGATCCCCCGAGGCCGCTTCGGTATCGAAGGCGGTGGAGGTCGCATTCACTGCTTCGCTGTAGAGATGACGGTAGTAGCTGCCGGGTTCGGGTCCCGGAGCCTTCTCCGCATCCTCCCAGGCGGAATCGATCTCGGCCTGGACCTCCGCCTTTAGCCTCTGCAGCTGGACCTCTGAAAGGTCGCCCCAGGTCACCAACTGATCGGCAAAGGTGATGACCGGATCCCGCTGGGCCTCTGTCTCCCGTTGGGTCTTGGACTTGTAGAGCTGCTCGTCGTCCGACAGCGAGTGACTGTAGGGACGGATCACCTTGGCCCGCACCAGGGCCGGGCCTTTTCGCGCGCCGGCGTGGGCATGGGCGGCCTTCATCGCCTCATAGCTGGCGACGGGATCGCAGCCATCCACTTCGTCGAGGATGAGAAGGCCGTGGGCGGCATAGCCCTGCAGCAGGGCGGCGATGTTACCGCCGGGGTACTGGACCTCCGTGGGTGTGCTGATGGCGTAGCCGTTGTCCTCCACCAGGAAGACCACCGGCGCCTTCAGGTTCACGGCGTTGCTGATGGCCTCCCAGAACTCGCCCTGGCTGCAGGTCCCATCCCCCGTGGTGGCCAGGACCACCTCGTCGGACGCGATGCCCAGCTGCTCCTGCACGCCGCCCTGCTCCGCCCGCAGCACGGCTTCAGCAGCCCCCACGGCCTGCAGCAATTGGCTGCCGGTGGGGCTGGACGTGGTGAAGATGTTGAGGCCCTTGTGGCCCCAGTGGCTGGGCATTTGTCGGCCGCCGCTGGCAGGGTCGGCTGCTGCGCCCACGGAGCCCAGGAACATCTCCTTGGCCGTGTAGCCCAGCCCATAGGCCAGGGCCCGGTCCCGGTAGTAGAAGAAGAACCAGTCATGGCCGGGGCGGAACACCATGGCTGCCGCGGCCTGGATGGCCTCGTGTCCCACTCCGTTGATCTGGAAGAAGACTTTGTTCTGACGCTTGCCCAGGATCTCCTTGTCGTCGATGCGGCGGGCCGCGTAGATCGCACGGTACAAGCGGACCCGCTGCTCGGGTGAGAGGGTCGTGGCAACCGCAGTCTGGACGGAGCTGTCGGCCACAGGAACTCCTCTTGCCAGGGGTGGTCAATGGCCCAATCTAGCACGCAGCCTAAGGAGGCAGAATTTAACCTTCAATTTTTCACAGACCATCCACATCCAAGACCGGAATTGGGGTTGTGGCACAGACCACCACAGATCAATTCATGACCATGAGGTAGAAATTCACGTTTCTCGGATGAATGGACCAAGTGGTTCAGAGACCTTGGGGATAGGCCTCTTCACCGAGCAATTCGGTATCGAGCCCCTTCTCCTCCGCATTAGCCGCAACGTGGACAGGGGTGATGCGGTCGATGATCCAGAGCATTCCATAGGTGAACGAGAAGGCCCAGACGGAGGAGATCGCCACGGCCACACACTGCTTGCCGAAGAAGGCCACGTTGCCCAGCAACAGGCCATCGGATCCGGCCGGATTCCAGGCCTTGGAGGCGAAGATGCCCAGGAAGATCACGCCAATGAGCCCGCCCACGCCATGCACACCCCAAACATCCAGGGCATCGTCCCAGCCCAGCTTGTTCTTCAGGGCCACGGCGTAGTAGCAGATCACCCCCGACAGGATGCCGATGAGCGCTGCCGTGCTGAGGGACACGTACCCGGCGGCGGGTGTGATCGTGGCCAGGCCGGCGACGGCGCCCGTGAGCAGACCCACGAACTTGGGCTGTTTGGCGTTCATCCACTCGACCAGCAACCAGGTGGCCCCGGCGAAGGAGGCGGCGATGTCAGTGTTCAGGTAGGCGCTGGCGGTGATGGCGTCCACCTTCAACTCCGAACCGGCGTTGAAGCCATACCACCCGAACCACAGCAGCCCAGTGCCGAGGGCGATGAGGGGCACGTTGTGGGGGATGTTCTCGACCACGTTCCGTCTGCCGACGTAGAGGATGGAGGCCAGGGCGGCGAAGCCGGCCGTGTTGTGCACCACAATGCCCCCCGCGAAGTCCAGCACGCCCCATTTCGCCAGGATGCCATCCGGGCTCCAGACCATGTGCACGAAGGGGAAGTAGACAAAGACCAGCCAGCCCGTGAGGAAGAGGAAGTAGGCCTTGAAGGTCACACGGTTCGCGAAGGCCCCCGTGATGAGGGCCGGTGTGATGATGGCGAACATCACCTGATAGGACACATGGACGATGAGCGGAATGCCGGCATCGTTCCCCGTGTACATGGTGTGCAGGGTGATGCCCTTCAGGAAGGCGTAGTGGGTGGGATCGCCCACGATGCCGTGCCAGGTGGGACCGAAGCACATGGAGTAGCCGAAGGCGAACCACAGCACCGTGGTCCAGACCAGAGAGACAAAGCTCTGGGTCATGATGGTGAGCACGTTCCGCCGCCCCACGAGGCCGCCATAGAAGAAGGCCAGGCCCGGGGTCATGAGCATGACCAGGCTCGCGCAAAGCAGCATGAACGCTGTGTTCCCGACATTCAGTGGCATGGGTTCCATGTGAGACAACCTCCGCATCCGGACGCGCCGAATGCAGCAAGTATGCAGAGACGGATCGGTGAGCCGGGGCCACCTGTCTGACTTTTTACGCTCTTTTTATGCGGACCATACGATTACCCTGGACCTTCCATGACAGCTGCGCCCCGCCCCATCCTCGTGGCCCTCGGATCCGAGGCCCGCGCGCTCCGTCTCATCCAGGCGGGCTTTCGCATGGCCCGGGAGCGTTCCGCGCCATGGATCGCGGTCCACGTGGAGACGGGCAGCACCCGGCTCACCGAGGATGGCGAACAGGCCGAGGTCTGGCTGCAGGAAGCCCAGCGCCTGGGCGCCGAGATCCGGACCGTCCAGGCTCCGACCCTGGCCCAGGGGTTGTCGGAAGTGACCCGCAGCTCCCGGGCTCAGGCTCTGCTGCTGGGCCGGTCCCGGGACCGCTGGCCCTGGGCCCGGGTCGGCCACTCCACGGCGAACGAGCTGCTGCGCCGGGGCCTGGACGCCCGGATCGAAGTGCTGGACGACCGCAGGGAATCAGCCGGATCGGACCTGGTTCGGACCGGTTTCGGCGCCATGGTCGGCACCCTCGCGGTTCTCGCGGCCTGCTCTGGGGTGGCCTGGCTGGTACCCCGGGAAGGGAATATCTCCCTCGTGCTGCCGGTCTACCTGGCCGCCGTGGCCTTCATCGCCCACTACTGGGGCCAGGGCCTGGCGGTGCTGGCCTCGGTCATGAGCGCACTGCTCTACAGCTTCCTGCTGGAGACGCCCCGCTTCAACCGCGTCGATGCCCATTGGCCCAACCTGCTCTTCTTCCTGGCCATGCTCTTCGCCGCGCAGGCCGTGGTCGGCCTCCTCCACCGCCTGCGCCACCAGGCACGCGAAGTCCAACGCCGCGACGTGCACACGGCCTCACTCTACCTCCTGGGTCGTGCGTTGGGGCGCTGCCGCACCCCGGAGGAAGTAGCTGGCGCCGCAGCCGAACACATTCGCCGCGTGTTCAAGGGGGAGGCCCATCTGCTGTTCCCTGAAGGTGCTACCTGGAGGGCGCTGCCTTTCCCGTGCCCGGTCCTGGACCTGCCTCCCCCCGAAGAACTACTGCCGCGCCTGGACGTCGGGGAACGCCTCGGGGATCCCCTGGAGCCCCTTCCCCTGGGCAAGGCTTACTGTCTTTCGCTCATGGGAACGGACCGCAGCGAAGGGGTCCTCCAGGTGCTGCCGCGGGAATCCATCGGCCTGCCGCCGGATACCTGGGAGTTGCTGAAGGCCTTCGCCGTCCAGATCGCCCTGGCCCTGGAGCGGCTCCGCTGGCTGGAGGAGGCGCGGAAAGCACAGCTGGAAAACGAAACGGAACGCATGAGAAGCACCCTCCTGGGAGCCATCGGCCATGACCTCAGAACCCCCCTCGCCGCCATCCACGGCGCGGCGGGAAGCCTGCTGCTGCCTGGCGACCTGTCCCCATCCACCCAGCGCGACCTGCTCACCATGATCCAGGATGAAAGCGAGCGGCTGGCCCACCTGCTGGGGAACCTCCTCGATCTCACGCGGCTGGAGAGCGGGGCCATCCAGGTGCAGAAGGAGTGGCAGCCCCTCGAGGAGGTCGTCGGCTCAGCCTTGGGAAGGCTGGAGCGGCGCCAGGGTGCCCTGCCCATCCGCGTGGAGCTCCCGGAAGCACTTCCCCTGGTTCCCCTGGACGCGGCCCTGATCGAGCAGGTGCTGGTGAACCTCCTGACCAATGCCCAGCGGCACGCCCCCGGGCAGGAAATGGATCTGCGGGCCTGGGATGAACCGGGCTGGGTCCATCTGGAAGTGGCGGATCGGGGACCGGGTATCCCGGCCGGTTTCCAGGATCGGATCTTCGACAAGTTCTTCCGGCTGCCGGGGGCGGGCGAAGGCGGCGTGGGTCTGGGCCTCGCCATCTGCCGTGCCATCGTCCTGGCCCATGGCGGAAGGATCCATGCCGAGAACCGGCCGGGCGGGGGTTCGAGTTTCCGTCTGGCCCTGCCCCTGGACGGTACGCCGCCCGCGCCACCCGAGGGGGCCCTGTGAACCAGCCCCTGATCCTCGTTGTCGAGGACGAGGAATCCCTCCGCCGTTTCCTCGTTCCCACCCTGTCGGGCCAGCAGTACCAGGTCCTGAGCGCGGCCACCGCCGCCGAGGGCCTGGCCATGGCGCGCAGCCATAACCCGGACCTGGTGCTGCTCGACCTGGGCCTGCCCGACCGGGATGGCATGGCCGTGCTGAAAGAACTTCGAAGTTGGAGCCGCAAACCCATCGTGATTCTCAGCGCCCGCAACCAGGAGCGCGACAAGGTGCGAGCCCTCGACCAGGGGGCGGACGACTACCTCGCCAAGCCCTTCGGCGCTGCCGAACTCCTGGCGAGGATCCGCGTGGCCCTGAGGCATACGCTCCAGGCCGACGTGGCCGACCCGGTGGTCCACAGTGGCGGCATCCGAATTGACCTCGAACGCCGGGAGGTCAGCCTGGAGGGAGGTCCCGTCAAGCTCACCGCCCTGGAATACCGGTTGCTGGAAGCCCTGGTCCGCCGCAACGGAAAGGTGGCCACCCACAGCCAGCTGCTTTCCGAAGTCTGGGGTCCCGGGGGTGAGGGCAACACCCACTACCTCCGCATCTACATGGCCATGCTTCGTAAGAAGCTTGAGGCGGATCCCACCCGGCCGAGGCATTTCATCACTGAACCGAACGTCGGCTACCGGCTGAACCTGGATGCCCGAGGGGATTGATCATGGATTCAGCTACAATCGGATCATTGAGAGTCCCCATGCCACAGACTGCCTCCGAAATCCGCACCATCCATGATCTGCCCGTGCCCGAGCTACTCTATCGGGCCGCCACGACGCACCGGCAGCACTGGAATGCGGAAGAAATCCAGTTCTGCACCCTGGATTCCATCAAGACCGGAGCCTGTCCCGAGGACTGCGCCTACTGTCCCCAGAGTGCCCGGTACCAGACCAGCCTGAAGGTGGAGCCCCTCAAGGATGTGGACAAGGTGCTCGCCGGCGCCGCCGAGGCCAAGGCCCACGGTTCCACTCGCTACTGCATGGGCGCCGCCTGGCGCGAAGTGAAGGATGACGCCAATTTCGACGCCGTGCTCGAGATGGTGCAGGGCGTCTCTGCCATGGGCATGGAAGTCTGCGTCACCCTGGGCATGCTCAACGAAACCCAGGCCAGGCGCCTCAAGGCCGCCGGGTGCCAGGTCTACAACCACAACATCGACAGCAGCCGCGATTTCTACGAGACCATCATCCACACCCGGAAATTCGATGAGCGGCTGGAGACCATCGCTGCGGTGCGCGCCGCGGGCCTGGAGGTCTGCTCCGGCGGCATCGTGGGCATGGGCGAGACCATCGATCAGCGCATCCACTTCCTCCAGGAGTTGACGGAGTTGACCCCGGCACCGGAGAGCATTCCCATCAACCAGTTCGTGGCCGTGGACGGCACACCGCTGGCGAATGTAGAGCCCCTGCCCCCGCTGGAGCTGGTGCGGATGATCGCTACGGCCCGTATCCTATTCCCCAGGAGCCGCATCCGGCTCAGCGCAGGCCGCACCCAGATGAGCGACGAGCTGCAGGCCCTTTGCTTCTTCGCGGGGGCCAACAGCATTTTCACGGGCGAAAAGCTCCTCACCACTCCCAACCCAGGCGGCAACCACGACCACTGGCTGCTGAACGCCCTGGGCATGCGGGTGGAGGGCGCCACTGTAAGGGCGTAAAACCATGCAGCTCATTGAAGATCTCCGGAAGGAACATGAACTCATCGAGCAGGTCCTGGGTTCCCTTCGAGCCTTTGTGAGGATTCGCCTCGCCGGCCAGGGCGATCCGGCGGACGGGGCCCGCTTCATGGCCTTCTTCCGCCGCTATGCGGGTGATTTCCACCACGAGAAGGAGGAGGAGGTCCTCTTCCGGGCCCTGGTGGACCGGGCGGAAATCCCCGAGACCCGGGGGCCCATCGCCGCCATTACGGAACAACACCGGCACATGGCCCAGTTGCTGGATGGCCTGGAACCGCTGCTAGGCGCGTCCCTCCACACCGAAGCGGATCGCAGCGGCATGCAGGCCCTGGCCGTGGATTACAGCCATTCCCTCTGGCGCCACATGGATGCCGAGAACTCCGTCCTCTTCCCCGAGAGCCAGGAGCGGCTGCGCCGTTTCCATATCCAGGAGCTGCCCTCCCGCCCCATGACCGAGGCCGAAGGTCAGGCCCGGGAAGCCGCCCTGGCCCTCTTGGCCACCTATCCCCCTGAGCGCGATCCCGAGGTCCACCGGGGCGACGGCTGTGTGGCCTGCCCCTCCTATGGCACCACCTGCGACGGCCTAGAGCACGAATGGTGGACCGACCTGGAATGGGAGGACATGTACGATCGCATGTCCAGCGACTAGCGATCCGCCTGGGGATCTCCAATACACATCCCCACGGGCGACTTTCCAACGCTGATGGAAGTGATAAATTTGCCTCAGGCCCGGCGGGTCGGCGTTGCACGACGAGGATGGGCCTGGAAAGGCAGGATGAGATGAGGAAGCTACGATGTGGCTGATCAAGACTCTCTACGTGCTGCTGGAGCGGCTCCTGTTCAATTCCCTCCCAAAGAAGATCCTGGGCTGCATGGTCCCCCTCTTCGCCATGCTGCTGATCTTCAGTTGGCATTCCATGACCGTCGTCCGCACCCTCAGGTCGAGTCTGTCCGGAGGGGCGACAACTCCGGAGACCCTTGAGCTGCTGGCGCGGACCGAGCGGCTGGCCACCCTGTTCCCCTGGCTGGCGCTGGCGTTCTGTGCCATCGCCTTCCTCACCGTCTACCTGTCCCTGGCCGTGCCCTTGAAACGGATCACGAAGGTGATTCAAGAGGGTGACTTCTCCCATGACATCACGCTGGAAACCCACGACGAGATCCAGAAACTGGCTGACGGCTATAACCTCTTCGCCGTCAAGATCAGGGGGATCCTGGGCAATTCCAAGCAGCTGGGCCTATCCATCGCGGTGGGATCCACGCGCACGACCAAGCTCACGACCGACTCCGCCCTGGACGCCCAACGCCAGGGGGATTTTTCGGAGCGCATCATCCACACCAGCCAGGAGGTGGCCGAGGCCATCGGCAACATCGCCCGGGTGACCAGCCATATCAATAGAACCACCCACGAGAACCTTGAGTCGGCCCGCCGCACCCATCTCGAACTGATCGAAGCGGACCATGGGATGGCCACGACCAATCAACGGATGGTCTCATTCGCGGAGCTGGTGGGTAGGCTGACCGAGCGGTCCGAGCGCATCGGCGACGTGGTCCAGCTCATCGAAGACGTGGCAGAGCAGACGAAGCTTCTGGCCCTCAATGCCTCCATCGAAGCCGCCCACGCAGGCGAAGTGGGCAAGGGTTTCGCCGTGGTGGCGGAGGAAGTCCGGAAACTCTCGGATAACGTGGGCGAAGCCGCCGATGAGATCTCCAAGAACCTGGGCGCCATGCTCAGGGAAGTGGAGCAGACCTCCCTGGGAATCCAAGAGATCTCTCAGGACTTCCAGGGAACCACCGCCATCCTCGGCCGGGCCTCGGAGCACTTCGCCAAGATGGTCCGGGATTTCGAGGAGAACACGGCCCAGCTCTCCGGCGCCACCACCGCCGTGGAAGGCATTTCAGTCACCAGCAAAGAGATCCACCAGCAGGCCCAGGACATTCAGGGTCTGAGCGTGGTGGCGAACCGCCGGCTCCAGGAGGCGAACCGATACTCCGTGGACATGAACCAGGCCACCGAAACCCTGCTCGAACAGGTCTCCCAGTTCCAGACGGGCACCGGGGAACTGGAAGCCGTGATCAGGCTGGTGGCTCACTGGCGGGATGTCATGCAAGCCCGGATCCTGGAGCTCGCCGGGCAGGGCGTCCAGGTGTTCGACCGGGAGTACCGGCCCGTGCCCCACACGGATCCCCCGAAGTACCTGACCTCCTATGCTGAAGTCTTCGCCCGGGAACTCCAGCCGATGATCGATACGGCCCGCAAGGATCTCGGCTCGATCTATTCTTTGGCCGCGGACTACAACGGATACGTAGCCATCCACCACTCGGACTCGTCTGAACCGATGACGGGGGATCCCAAGGTGGACCGTCTGAAGAGCCGGCACCAGAGGCTCTTCTTCAACGTCGAGACGGAAAAACGCCGCGTGCGGAACACGGAGGCCTTCCTGCTCCAGACCTACATGCGCGACACCGGGGAGATCCTCAACGATCTCTCCATGCCCATCTATATAAATGGCGAGCACTGGGGAGCGATGGTCAATGGATTCAACCCCGAGCGGTTCATCCAGGGCTGATCACTTGGTGGGGGGGACCACCAGTTTCCAATCCGCATGGCACTCCAGGCACTGCACCGTCTGGGGCTTGTGCTGGTGATGGCACTCCGTGCAATAGATGGGCTCGTGGGGGGAATCGTGCGGATTATGGGGGACCTTCTTCGTCAGCGCCTTCATGGCGGGATAGTCCCCATGACAGACCATGCAGGCCTCGTCCGGCACGGCTGCCGTGACGGGCTTCTCCTTCTGGTGGCAGTCGAAGCAGATCAACTTCCACTGTGTGTGGGGTCCCGGCAGAGTCCTTTTTTCCTCTGCACGAAGACCAAACACCACCATGCCCGCCAGCCCCAGTACCACGACTCGAAGAAGACGCATATGACCCCCCGTCCTCTTATCGGACGAATGGGGACTATGATATCGCATTTCCCAATAATGGTCTGTTCCTGTTGTCTCCGCCTGGAAGCCTCCCACTTCCACAGGTAAACTGATCCATTAGGCTGGTTGTTCCGGTGAAATATCGTTCTCACTCGAAATCGGCGCAGCCGATTTCGAGTGGGTAAATGCCAAGGCAAGGATCCCCATGCACGAGATGGACAAGGCTTTCGACTTCAGGACGGCGCAGACACGCTGGTACTCGGTGTGGGAGGAATCCAAGGCCTTCGAGGCGGCCCCGAAGAGCGGGAAGGAACCCTGGTCCATCGTGATCCCGCCACCCAATATCACGGGCAACCTGCACATGGGGCATGCCCTGGTGAACACCCTGCATGACGTGCTCACCCGCTTCAAGCGGGCCCAGGGCTTCGACGCCCTCTGGGTGCCGGGCACGGACCACGCAGGCATCGCCACCCAGATGATGGTGGAACGCCAGCTCAAGGCCGAGGGCACGGATCGTCACCTGCTGGGCAGGGACGCCTTTGAGCAGCGCATCTGGGACTGGAAGGAGAAGAACCAGGGCGCCATCGAGCACCAGCTGAAGCGCCTGGGCTGCTCCGTGGACTGGACCCGCAACCGCTTCACCCTGGACCCGGCGCTGAACCGGGCCGTGCGCCACGTCTTCGTCGAGAGCTACAAGGCCGGGCGCATCTATCGCGGGCCGCGCATGATCCAGTGGGATCCGGCCCTCCAGACGGCCCTCAGCGATCTCGAAGTGAAATACGAGGAACGCCGCGGCAAGCTCTGGTATCTGCGCTACCCACTGGCGGACGGCAGCGGGGAAGTGGTGGTGGCCACCACCCGCCCTGAGACGATGCTGGGCGATACGGCCGTGGCAGTCCATCCGGACGATGAGCGGTACCAAGGGTTGATCGGCAAGCTCATGGACCACCCGCTGACGGGACGGCAGATCCCCGTGGTGGCGGACACTTTCGTGGACCCGGCCTTCGGCACGGGATGCGTGAAGGTGACGCCGGCCCATGACCCCAACGACTTCGCGGCCGGGCAGCGGCTGAACCTGCCTTCCATCACTATCATCGGCTTCGACGCGAAGATGACCCTGGAAGCCGGGGCCTACGCGGGCCTGGACCGCTTCGAGGCCCGCAAGCGCGTGGTGGCGGACCTGGAGGAGCAGGGCTTCATCGTGAAGGTGGAGGACTACACTAACAAGCTCTCCCTCAGCGACCGCAGCGGGGCCGTGCTGGAGCCTCTGGTCAGCGAACAGTGGTTCATGGACGTGAAGGAGGCCGCGGCCAAGGCCCTGGACGCCGTCCGAACGGGCGCCATCCAGTTCACCCCCGAACATCACGTGGCCGTCTGGAACCACTGGCTCACCAACATCCAGGACTGGTGCATCAGCCGCCAGCTGGTCTGGGGCCATCGCATCCCGGCCTGGACCTGCGCGTCTTGCGGCGAGCTCCATGTCGAAATGGAGGCACCCTCCGCATGCTGCGCATGCGGAGCAGGAGAACTGATTCAAGATCCGGACACGCTCGATACCTGGTTCAGCTCGGCGCTCTGGCCCTTCAGTGTCTTCGGCTGGCCGGAACAGACCGAGGACCTGGCGCGCTACTACCCCACCAGCGTCCTCATCACGGGCTACGACATCCTGTTCTTCTGGGTGGCCCGCATGGCCATGGCGGGCCTCACCTGGATGGGCGATGTGCCCTTCCGCAAGGTCTACTTCAACAGCCTGGTGCGGGACGCCAGCGGCCAGAAGATGAGCAAGACGAAGGGCAATGTCATCGATCCCCTGGAAGTGATGGAGGAATACGGCACGGACGCCCTGCGCTTCTCCCTGGCCATCATGGCCGCGCCCGGCACGGACATCGCCATGAGCACCGCCCGGCTCGAAGCCAGCCGGAACTTCTGCAACAAGCTGTGGAACGCGTCACGGTTTGTCCAATTAAACATGGATGCGTCCATCACGCTATCCACAGCACCAGAATTCGGCGAGGCCGAATTCTGGATGATCAATAAGATGCGGGACGGCTTGTCGGCCGTCACAAAGGCGCTGGAGGAGTTCCGATTTCATGAGGCCTCGGACCTGCTCTACCACCTCGTCTGGGACGACTTCTGCGCCACCTACATCGAACTGGCCAAGGTGCACCTGGTGGCCGGGACCCCAGGACAAAAGGCCGCCATCCTGCACTTCCTGGACATCCTGCTGCGCGCCCTGCATCCCTTCGTGCCCTTTCTCACCGAAGAGATTCATGAGGCAATGATGGATGGCCGCCTCCCCGCCGGCGAGCCCTCCCTCTTGGCCCAGCGTTCCTGGCCCATGGACGAGAAGCTCCTTCAGGTTCGGGGCGGCGACCCCGCGATCATCCCCCGCTTCCAGGAGGTGCTCTCCGCCTTTCTCCGCCTCAAGGCGGAGCAGGGTGTGGACCCGGCCAAGCGGGTGCCGGCCTTCTGTTCCGTCACCGACCTGGAACCCTTCACCGAGGCCCTGAAATCCATCGCCCGACTGGAATCCATGACCTTCACGACGGCAGATCTGGCCGCATCCACCCGGGCCGTATCCGTGGTGGCTGGCGGGGCCGTGGCCCTGGAGCTGGCGGGCCTCAAGGATCCGGTCGCCGAACAAGCCAAACTCGAGAAGGAACGGGCCAAGCTGGAGAAGGAACTGGAGCCTCTGCGCGCCCGCCTCGCGGATGAGAGCTTCGTCACCAAGGCCCCCGAGGCCGCCGTGGCCAAACTGCGGGGCCAGGCCGAGGAGAAGGAACAGCGGCTCACCCAGATCAAGACCCTGCTGGGATGAGGGCCATTCGGCGGCTCTGGCCCCTCCTCCTCCTGGCTCTCGCCGCAGGAAGCGTATGGACCATCCGCCGGCAACAAGTACAGGTGCCGGCCCGGCCGCCCCTGGAAGTGGCCGCCAGCCTCGCGGAGGCGGCGGGCCGCCCAGAACCGCCCGGGACGGCTCCCATGCTGGAAGCGCTGCGGGCCGACCTGCAGGTGCATCGGCAGCTCATCGTGCTGTTCGCCGACGAAGGCAACCTCAAGGGACTCGACCGGGAGCGCGCCCTGGCCGTGGGCCATCGCCTGCACCACGAACGGCGGGATCTGGTGCACCAGTTGAATGCCGCATTGACGGGACTGGCCAAGCAGCCGTTCCCCCAACGGGATCCAGTGATCGGAGCGCTGCTGGATTGGATGGAGGCCGATCCTGATCTCCTTGAATTGGACTGCCTCGCCTTCAGGGACTCCCTCCGCGTGCTCCAGAAGCCCCTGCTCGCCGACACCACCCCTGCCGGCCTGCTGTTGAACCGGCGACTGGCCCGGGAGCTCAAGGAAGTGGATCGAGTGGAGTCCCTGGTGGACACCGAGTATCAGCGGGTCTTCGGGGGCCCAGAGACCCCGGCCCGCGGCGGACAGCGGGAGCGCTGGTGGGCCTACGTGCAAGAACTCCGGCGGCGCATTCCGCTGGAACCACTCCTCAAGGGGGCCTCCATTCCCAGCCCCGCTGAAAGCCTCCAGGGCAGCCGCGAAATCACCGGCACGGAACTGCCGGAGAAGGTGCTCATCCTCAGCTTCGACGATGGCCCCCACCGCGTCTATACCGAGGAGATCAAGGCCATCCTCCAGAAGGAGCAGGTGCCCGCCGTGTTCTTCGAAATTGGCCGGAACCTGGGGGCCCAGGATGCCTCGGGCCAAATCAAGCTGAGCGCCCTCGCGGCCTTCACGGAAGACCTGGTGAAGGGGGGCTATGTGGTGGGCAACCACAGCTACACCCACGCCCAGCTGAGCAAGGAGACCGGCGCCCCCCTGGACCTTGAGATCCGGGAGACGGATCAGCTGCTGCGGGCCATCCCGGGGGCCCACAGCCAGCTCTTCCGCTTTCCCTACGGCGCCCGCACGGTGGTGCAACTCCAGGCTTTGGAGCCCTACCACCTCAGGTCGGTGCTCTGGAACATCGACAGCCTGGACTGGGCCGATCCCGTGCCCAGCTCCGTGGCCGACCGGGTGCTGAAGGCCATCGCCCACGAAAAGCGCGGCATCATCCTCTTCCACGACATCCACGACCGCGCGGGCAAGGTGCTGCCGGTCCTCATCCCGAAGCTCCAGGCCGAGGGCTACAGCTTCGCCGGATTGGATACTGAGGGTGCCCTGGCGCCAGCTACCCGGCCCTGAGCCGGGCTTGAACGTGGATCCAAGACTGAGGCCATTCTCCAACACCTGTCAGAACCGCGGATGCTAACCTGAACCTATGACGAAGATCTACTATGCCGGCCAGGATGTGGATGCGCCCTGCGGTCGCTGTGGCGGCGAGACGCGGCATCAGGTCCTCACCGTGACCAACGGCGTACCTGACAGGCTAATCTGCGGGAACTGCCGTTCCGTGCATAAATTCCGCATGGCCAAGCCCGAACCTCTGCCCCGCGCCCCCCGCATTCCGGCGGCGGCCAAGTCGGGCGGTCCCCGCCCCGGATCGCTGGTCAACCAGTTCCAGCAGGCTCTGGCTGCGGAGCAGGGCGGCGCGAAGGCCCAACCCTACCAGGTGGCCCAGCGCTGGGAAGAGGGTTCCTGGATGGACCACCCCACCTTCGGCCTGGGCCGTGTGCAGCGGAGGATGGGCAAGAAGGTGGACGTGCTGTTCAAGGACGGGCTCAAGACCCTGGTCAGCGCATGACCCAGGCTCCGCTTCTCGAACCCGGTTCCCCCGCCTTGCGGGAGCTGCGCTTCGCGGTGCTGGATCTGGAGACCACCGGCGGCAGCCCCAAGGCCCGCTGGGGCAAGGACGGGCGCTTCCTTCAGCCCTCGGAGATCACCGAGGTCGGCCTGGTGCAGCTGTCGGGCCCCGTGGTGGAGGAGCGCTGGTCGAGCCTGGCGTCCATCCAGGGCTTTCTGCCCGAGGAGATCCAACGCCTCACGGGCATCAGCCTGCCCATGTTGGCGGGCGCACCGCCCTGGGAGCAGGTGGCCCTGAAGATGGCGCCCAAGCTCGAAGGCCGCGTCTGGGTGGCGCACCACGCCCCCTACGACGGGAGTTTCCTCAAGGCCTGGCTACCCGAGGGCGTCTGGCGCCGACACCGGCTCATCTGCACACGCCTCCTGGCCAAGAAGCTCATCCCTGAACTGCCCCGGCGCAGCCTCGCCGAGTTGTGCGACTTCCTAGGCATCACCAACACCCGTGCCCACCGCGCCCTCCAGGACGCCGAAGCCACCGCCGAGGCCCTGCAATACCTCCTGCAGCGGGCCGAGGATCAGGGGCTGGATGGGGAGGCCTTCCTCTCGGTCGGTGAAGTGCCGTGGGGCAAAGTGTAGTTCAGTCTGGAGGCTGGACTCCTACCACAATCCTCCCGTC